>OIFD01000078.1_pt1 | contig 90063 bp, 80 predicted proteins | sample 1582021 | NCBI WGS metagenome assembly OIFD01 (sample SAMN07501059, study PRJEB24779) | human gut metagenome | isolation source: stool | host: human infant | place: USA: Pittsburgh, PA | reverse complement strand
GGGTGATTTGCATAACTATGACAAATTATCTTTCAATGATTGGGATTAAAGTACCAACACGTTTTGTCCTATAACCCACCATAAGGGTTAATAGTAAAGGGTTTGTAAGAACTCACGAATTAACAAGTAACACTATACTCTTATATAAAGAAAAAAGCTCAAAAGCTTAAGGAAATACGATAACCATTACGCTTTTGAGCGTTTCTTATTATAAACTATAATTTACTAATTACTATTTTACTTCAGCCCAACCTAAAGCAGCGCGTTTTTCATCGATATCTGCCAAGATTTTCTCAGCTACTTTAGCAGGATCTGTATTAACATACATAACAGAACCTAAGATGTCTTTAGTGTCCTCTTTCAACCATTTTGTTACAGCATCAGAGCCTTGTGTAGGTGGTTCAACGCAGTGGTAAGAGTTAATACCCATTAGGCGGAAGCCAAGGGATGCATCGATACCTTTTTCGTTAGACCATTCAGGACTAGACATAGCAAATGGCAATTGAGGTAAGTTAAGGCCAAGTTCTGCAGCAATACCGCCGAAGATACCAGAGGAACGCGCATTATCTACACATTCACCCACATGCCATACTGGTGGTTGATCATCGCCCAAGAACTCTTGCAATGCAGGGCTACATTTCTTGTTAGCATCTGTATTACAATAGCCAAGTTTCATCAATGGGAAAGATGCACAACCGTTTGTAAGGATGATACAGCCATTTTTAATAAGTGTATCAACAATATCTACAGTTGCCTTTTCATAGATAACACGAGGGTTAGAACAACCTACTACGTTAACGATACCGCGAACTTTACCAGATTTTAAAGCCTCTGCCAATGGTTTGAAGGAACCATAATGTTTAACAGTGGATTCTGGAGAGAAGCCAACTTCTGCTGTGATTTCGTATGGCGGAATGAATACAGGCATACCTTTACGCAATTCATGCGCTTCAAGAGCACGATCCAAAATTTTGCGAGCCAAATCTTTTGTTTCAGCCAAGTTAGTGTGATGATGATCGTAGCCGATGTGTTCAGCACCTGGTAAACGAGCTGCATCAGATGTAGTGATAACCTTTGTGTTGAAGCAACGTGCTACGTCCATGATAGCAGGATATACGTCTTGTACGTCAGCTACCCAGCAATCGAGTGCGCCTGTACCAAGTACGAGCTCAGCGCCGATAGCATTACACAATGGAATAACATTTTCATAGCGGTACATACTGGATAAGCCAGAGCAGCAAATACCATAGAATTGAATACCTTTAGCTCCGATAGCTTTTGCTTTTTCTAAATACTCTTCGGACGCACCAATCTTACAAATTTGAGAAACCAATGTTGGCAAGTGACCATGAACAGCGATGTTAACATACCCTTTTTTCAAGGCTCCAATGTTAACTTTGGATGTACGGCGACCGCCTTGACCGAATAATGCATCAGTAGCGATATCTGCGGCCACTACGCCTGTGAATGTGAACGCAAGACCACAACGTAAGAATTGTTTCATGTTGCTTTCCCAATCGCCATCTGTACCTACGGTTGTACGATGATATGCATCAAAGGCTTCATTGTATGCGGAAACAGGCAAGATATCCAAGTTTTTCCAAACTTCGCGACGCTCTGCAGGAGCCATAGCTGTAATTGTTTTATATTCACCTGGCAATGCACGGCTCAAATCTTCGAGCAATACATCTGCTAAATCATTAGCCACTTCTTTCAAGGAACGACCTTCTTCAGGGATGTTGAAAGCCTTACATACAGTACGGATTTTTTCTTCCCCTAAAATTGGAATGTCCAATTGGTCATTAGCAGCAGCTTTCAAAGAAATCAAGATTTCACGAGCATGTGCACCATGTTGAGTCAAACCACCTGCAGCAGCACGTGTCATATTACGAGCTACGATGAGGTCAGCATCCGCACCGCAGACACCACGAGGACTCTTAGGTGTAATTTTACAAGGGCCCATGAAACAGATACGACAACATATACCAGCAATACCGAATGTACATTGTGGTTGTTGTTTATCAAAGCGGTCAAATACCGTATCACAACCGATTTGCTCCATACGAAGAATCATTTCACGCACAGCAGGATCTGGTGTTTGTTCAATTACATCTTGTTTTGTAGGCCATGTTTTACGATACTCAGCAACAGCTTTCATGTAGTCATTTACACCATGTTCATGAGGTACCCCTGGTTCATGAGTGTGTGGCACCCATTTATCCGTCGGAAGAGCCTTTGCATGACTATGATCGTGGTCATGTTGATGATCGTGGTCGTGACCATGATGATCATGACCGCCACAGTGGCAATGATGTTCATGATTATGGTCGTGACCATGTTGTTCACCATGATTGTGTTCATGGGTATTTTTATTTTCCACATCTTTACTCATTTGAAACCTCCTAGGGGCCTACATAGGCCAACCAATAAAAACAAAAACATATTCTACTTTTAATTCACTTTAAATCCACTACAATGATGGGTTTTAAATCCTATCTCCTAAATATGTTTTAATCTACTATAAGTATATTTTCTGAAAAGACATTTGTCAATTAGAATTTGAGAAATTTTTGACGCATCTATATCTAAGAATATGATAATTACTATATTTATTTAATTCGATTCTTTCAGTTTCTTTTCATAAATAAAAAGAGACTAATTCCTAAATTTTACAGGAATTAGTCTCTTTATTTTATTGATTAATTGATTGATTTACGTATTAATTTATATATTAATTATTAATTTATTAATATGATCCACCCCTCAGGATATGCCACCTAACTATCTTTATACCTATACACTACAAAAATTGCAGCATGATATGTGCTACTTCAGATAAATGGAAACGTTTTGCCCGATCAGACCTCGCCACAAGAACTAATTGGCGGAAACAAAGTTTCGATGCAAGAGGATAGAATTTAACCTTATCGTCATCCCCCTTTCTATTGAGCGTGCTCGGCAAGAATGTAATACCATAATCATCTTCTACCAAGGACCGGCATGAATCTAGAGTTTCAGAGCCAATGACGGCTTTGGGCACAAAGCATTCCGCTTGGCATAAACGGTTTACCAACGTCCGTAATTTGAGTCCTTCTCTTAGCAAAATAAACGGAAATGCTCCAAAGGGTGCAATTTCTCGAATTCCATCACCAGTCATGAGAGAATCTGCAATGGCTATAGCCTTCTTATTTTCCACACTAATGGCCAATAAAATCTGCTCATCTAAAACGGGATAACTTTCAAGATCCTGAGAATAAATCGGCGTTGGGAATAACCCTACATCTACTAAACCATCACAAATTTGCTGTTCCAAGAAGTGAGATTCACCCTCTACAACATGGAACTCCCAAGACGGTTCAATCTGTTGAAAGCTTTTCAATGTTTTCCCGAGCATATGATGTCCATAAAATTGAGACAAGCCGATACGCACATGATAGGCTACATCTGTGCCTTGATTAATGATAGATTGCGTTAAAGCCTCCGCCTTTAAAACTAACGGCATGCCCTCTTTTGCAATTTGTAATGCCGCAGCCGTTGGCACGACTTTTGTACGATCACGAACAAACAACGTAACTCCTAGCTCTGCTTCAATACGACGAATTCCCTGACTCAACGCCGGCTGAGAAATATATAACTTTTTAGATGCCTTAGAAAATGATGCCATCTCAACGATGGTACTAATATATTTAATGTCTTTTATGTCCATATACGAGTCCTTATAACTATGTACATATACAAGTCTTATAATAAAACATTATTTCTATTATAACTATATATTACTAAAATATACGTTACATATACATGGGGAAAATAAAAAAATACCAAGAAATTTAGTGCCTTACAAACCTAAATTTCTTGGTATGTCTTATAAGTTAAACGAACTACATATAGTATGCGGTAAAACCGCATTCTATTACAGCCCTTTTTAATTTTTAGATTACATTAAAGATTTAAGTACATCCAATACTTCTTGAGGTAATTCGTTTTTATGACCTTTAAGTTTTTCTACATAATCATAGCGGAACTCAAAAGCTTGGTGCAATTGGTGATGATACTCGCGTACTTCGAATGGAGGTTCAAAACCAGGAACCTCTACATAAGAAAGATTTTCGTATTCACAGAACGGTTTAAATTCTAATGTACCTTCTACTAAACGCTCTAATAAATCAAGAGTAACTTCTTTAGGAATTTTATTTTCCAAGAAGAAGCCGGTGTTCATGATGTAGCACTCTACGCCACATTTAGAAAATAATTTTTTGTAGCTTTCATAATCACGAACCAATGGATATGTACGGAATGGATTTGCATATGGTTCGATAACAAGCGCATTTGGATCGACGTGAGCATCAAGTTTTTCTGCTGTAGAACGACGAGTCGCAAGGGTTGCACCCATTGTAGAAGCCAATACAGGATCAGAAATCTTAAGGATTGGTGGCAATGTTTTATCTTTCATAAGCCATACAATCGCATTAACAGGTTCACCTACGTAGTTTACGCGGTTATCTGTCCAGAATTGAGATTTAATAGCACGTCCATTGCTGTTTCGCACATCTTCGGCCAGTACAACCTTACGGCCATCCTCATCCATCGTTACACCTACATTTTGTAGCGTCAACAAGAATTCGTTAGCAGGATGTTCCACAGGATAATCTTGCATTTTGTCAAAGTATGTAGGTTCAAGAGCAATAGAACTCAAATCGTTTGTATTGATAACATACGCATCGTCATGCAAGATAGAAATATCATAACGACCATCATGTTTTTCATGAGTCAATGTGGATTTACCGGAACCGGACAAACCGAATACACCAATAGTGTAGGATTTGCCCCCTTCAAGGTTGTAACGTTTCATACCGCCGTGGCATGCAACATAATCAAAGCGGTTTGCCAAGGACCACGCAAGTGTAAGCGTACCTTTTTTATGCTCCCCGAAGTAGCGCATACCAAGAATCATGGCACAGTTATGAGCAGGGTCAAAAATAGCAAGACCACCTGGATGACCTGGCACAACATAGTCAGGATCAGAGTAAATATAGATATCGCCTTCCGGAATGTCTACACTATCGTTGTAGAATTCTTTTACAGCCGCATCAAAGAACTTAAAGTTCATAAGCCAAGAATATAAAATAGACGCGTGATCTTTTGGAATCATCAAATGAGCACGAGCTGTGAATTTTTTATCAAGACCAACGATAGATTCCGCAGAAATCCACTCTTTATTGCGGCTATCATATACTGCGTCACGTGCAATGTTAGCGAGTTCAACTTCATCTATGCCTTCATCGCCAATAATGCGGCGAGCTTTAGCATAACGGCCAGTAGTTTTACCATCGTTTGTAACAAGAACCTTTGCATCAGCTGGCAAACCTTGCTCTAACGGTTTAAATACTGGCATATCGAGGACGATAACACCTGGCTCTTCAGAGGCTAATTGATACGCTTGTGCCACAGATGTTACAGGAGTTACATTGTTCCCATAGAATGCAGTTTCAATTGTACTGCGCATCATAGAAAATAATGGGTTTGTTTTGATTTCACTTTGCTTCCAAACGCGTCTTGTCGACATAGTATCTAGATCCTCACCTTTAAATATATTAGTAATTTCTCTTGTAAAAGTAATGTTGTACATGAAAACACTGCTAAGGCAAATACTTTCATTATTTTCTATTTTACCCTGTTCAATCAAATTTGTATACATAAAACAGATGATTTATAGGAAATTAATGTATGTTTATTTTGAATTAGTGCAACACATTTGTAATGTAATAAATTAATACCTAGCGGCATGAAACTATTAGTATGCAATGGAACACCTTAAAAACTAGACAGAGTTACAAAGTAACTAGTTATATGTACAAATCAACTAGTCAAATAGCAAAACGAAAAAGAGGCAAAGTCCTAAGCACTTGCCTCTTTCACGTTTGAAAGTACAACTATTTCTTATCTTTATTGATAAATGCATCGATTTTACTAATTAGATCATCTACCTCAAAATCGCCACGTTCTGCCATCATCTTAATTGTTGCCACCTTGGCCATTACTTTTACCATAGGTGTTTTTAATTTCTCGAATTTAGGATTTAAAGAAATCAAATGATCTACAATATCCGGACAATGTTTAATTAGATTAGACAATGTTGTTTTTGCATCGATATGGAATCGACCATTTGCATCAGTTGTTAATGGTTCTTCTTCTACCTCTTCTGCTGCCTCTTGAGCCAAAGATTTTTCCTTACCACCATCGCCTACAAAATCAGTTTTATCCCAAGTCAACAATGTACGAGAACCCTCAAGTTCACGGATATGAGTACAGTCTTGCATCATTTCCAATACACCGCGGAATTTACCATTTTCATCGCGCACCGCTGTGTAGATAACATAGATGAACAAGCCTGGTTTATTGATCCAGAATTCCGCTTGGCTTTGTTCGCCAGAACGGAACTTCTCTACGATTTCCTCTACTATATGAACGGATTTTGCGGGGTGACAATTCTTCACCTCACGGCCGATAACGTTCGCACTGCGAGGGAAAATACGATGTGCCGTATCGCTGTAGAACTTAACTAGTTCATTTTCATCTACATAGGATAAATCTACCGGTAAATGACGGAACAACAAATTAATTTGCTCTAATGTCAATTTACCCGTTGCTACATCGAGGACTGCATCCTTACCAGCGGGCGCCGCACCAACAGGGCCTACATATTTAGATAGCAATCCGGCTAAATCATTTAAGAATTCGTTAGATACAGCACCACCTTGAGCTGAATTATTACCATTCAATTGCGCCGCAGAATCATTGATACCTGGCACTACATATAAGCCTGGCGCATTGATGATAGCATAACCAATTTCATGGTCATTTTTACTCATCCGAACAAACTCTTCGTCACTCAACAATTTATAAGAAGTCGGCAGTAAAACTTCTAGTTCTTTAGAATTCAAATCCCGTAATTTCGCCAAAGTTTCTGGCACAGACGCTAGGAATTCTTCATACTTATCTTCCCGAAGCAATGCATAGGATGCAGAGATAGCATCGCGCACAGCATCATCAAAGGTCCACATAATGCGCGTTGGGCGGTCAAAACCGTGGTCCTCAAGCATTGGATACAGTTGATTTTGCTTACGAGATAGATGAGTTCTCCACTCTGCTAAGGAATCAAAAACACCGAGCCACGGATTTTTGATAAACTTCTCTTGTTTCAACAATTCGTCTGCTTCAAGGGCTACCTTTTCAACAGCGTTGATTTCTTCCAAGTACGCCCACAACGGATGGTTCTCAGGATACTCATTTTCAGCACGCACCAAAACGCCATCAAATAGATCTAAGAGATCATCCATTTTCTCTAGGATTTCTTCGTCCTTGTAAACACCTTTCAAGCTTTGCTCTGCATAGGCAAACTCATCAGGTGTACAAGTACCTAGTTTCTCTTTTAAAATGCGATTGCCCTCTTCTAAGGACAATTTACCATCTAAATAATCTTCTTTAATGGACACAATAATTCTGTAACGTTCATTGTTAATATCTAGCTTTTGTTTTAATGGATTCATATGCTTATACCTCCACGGGCTAATCTATAATTATATTTTTATTATACCATTTTGAAAGTAATTTTCAGTTGCTACAGATACAATTTTGATTTATTTTTAAAATTTACGAATCCAATGTTATGAAAGTGAATAACCTTACTTTATTTTTTAGAATATTTTGGCATACAAAAACTGCACTTCAAAAATTGTGTCCAATTTTTGGAGTGCAGTTCTGTATGAGTGCCTTTGATTAGTTTTTAAAATCAATATATTCAGTTTTAGAAGATGCTACAGGTTTACCATTAGAATCTGTGGCAGGACTAAATCTCCATTTAGAAATAGTATCAACAATGGCTGCATCAAGAGCACTAGAGCCACTAGATGAGACAACTTCAACGTCCCCTACAGAACCATCTTCCTTGATGGTAAAACGTATATCTGCACCATGAGCAGCTTCACCATAGGCAGCGAGCAATGCTCGGTCAATAGGTGGTGTAGCTATAGCTACTGGTGGATCATATGGAGCTGCCAACACAGAAGCTACCATACTCATTACAAACAATGAGCTTAAGATAATACAACGCAACACTTTATTCATCATTTTCTCCTTATTTAGCTTTCACAGCTTGCTTAGGCAGAGTAATTGTCATCCCAATAATGGATTCGTGTGCCTTTTGATCTGTGCCAATAGCAGGGGTAAACTTCCACTGCAAAATTGCTTTTTTTACTGCTTCATCAACAGGAGCATATCCAGAAGAGCGCTCTACGAAAACATTTTTAACATTACCTTTTTTATCAATCAAGAAGCGTACGCGCATATCAGGCGCTACCGTAGCGGTTTGAGGGATTTCAGGCAACTCAGGTTTTACAATAGTAACCTCCCTTGGAGATTCTAAAAACTTCGCTGCATCAGCTGTATAATCACCTACCATGCCAAAAGATGCAACGAGTACTGCTACAGCAGCGTATCGGAATAATTTATTCATAAGAAGCCTCCTTATTAACCTTTTATCTATGCATAATATCATACTAAATAAAGATGAATATTAAAAGAATAAATTCTTATTGATAAAATTTCTCATTTATGATATATTGAATTCAAGATAACTGTTCGAACTCACATATCTAGTTGATATGACAAAAAACTACACAAAGGAGGTTCATCATGAGACGTAGAAAGCGTATTCAAATGAAGGTCATGATGGTACTTGGTATCGTTGCCCTCATTGGGCCTAGCCATCTACAAGCACTTATTCCCTAGATTATTTTGACCTTAGCAGAAGACCGTATAACTGCCACTAGCCGCTACGTTAGTAGCGGCTATTTTTCCGTTTAGATTCAGAGAGATATTTTCCTTCTTCAAATTATTTCATTATTAGAACAAAATATTTCCCTCAAACAAAGTCATTAATGTTTTTAAATTTAGTATCTATTAAAAAGGAGGCTTATTATGAAATTTAATCGAATTTTATTAGTCGTCGTATCATTAGCACTTATAGTATTTGCCCTTGCAGGCTGCGGAAAAGACACAGCCCAAGATAGTCAGAAAAAACTTAATATCGTAGCTACAACGACGATGTTAACGGATTTAGTAAAAGAAATCGGCGGTGACCATGTAACCGTTCAAGGTCTCATGGGACCTGGTGTAGACCCTCACCTATATCAAGCGAGTGCAGGCGATGTAACAGCTATGTCTAAAGCGGATGTAGTAGTATACAACGGCATTCACTTGGAAGGTAAAATGGGCTCCATTTTCGATAACCTAACAAAGCAAAATAAAGCGACCATCCGCGTATCTGACGCCATTGATCCAGCTACATTGCTCGACTTTGACGAAGAAGATGGTGTAAAAACAAAAGACCCTCATATTTGGTTTGACGTTGCTAACTGGAAACTGGCAGCAAAAGCAGTATACGAAGGTCTTGCTAAAGCCGATCCGGCTCATAAAGAAGATTACAAAAAACGCTATGACGCATATCTTACTAAGTTAGATGAAACTGATGCGTACGTTAAAGCTCAAGCAGAATCTATTCCGAAAGAATCTCGCGTACTTGTAACAGCTCATGATGCATTCCAATACTTCGCTCGCGCGTACGGCTTTGAAGTAAAAGGTTTGCAAGGTGTAAGCACTGCTACAGAAGCAGGCACACAAGATGTGAATGAACTGGTTCAATATATCGTAGACCACAAAATTAAAGCGATTTTCGTAGAGTCTTCTGTACCACATAAAACAATTGAAGCCGTTCAAGAAGCAGCTAAGGCTAAAGGCTGGAATGTTGCCATCGGTGGCGAATTATACTCTGACTCTCTCGGCTCCGAAGGTACTGAAGGTGGTACATATATCGGCATGGTAAAAGCAAATATAGATACCATCGCTAAGGCATTAAAATAATATATACCATTTTTAAAACAAGGGCGACATAAAATTTATGTTCCCTATGTAAGTACATGTGCTACTAGCAATTCACAGCTAGTAGCACTCATTAATACAAGGAGGTCTCCATGGAATGGGCCGTTGAAGTTGAAGATATGACCGTAGCATATACGACGAAACCCGTATTATGGGACGTAGATATGAAGGTACCCATCGGTTCCTTAGCGGCCATTGTCGGCCCTAATGGTGCCGGTAAATCCACATTATTAAAGGCCATGCTCGGCCTACTAACAGTTATCTCAGGAAGTGTAAAATTTTATATTGATCACCACTTGGCAATGGACAAAAAGGATTACAAGAAAATCGCCTACGTCCCACAAAGTGGCAGCGTAGACTGGGACTTTCCTACTACCGTACTAGATGTAGTCCTCATGGGCCGTTATGGTCATCTAGGTTGGTTCAAGCGACCTAGCAAAAAGGATAAGGAACTCGCCCTCTCCATGATTGAAAAAATGGGCATGAGCGACTATGTGGATCGACAAATCCGCCAGCTTTCAGGGGGACAACAACAGCGTGTATTCCTTGCAAGAGCCCTCGTCCAAGAGGCAGATATTTACCTCATGGACGAACCCTTTAAAGGCGTCGACAAGACCACTGAACATGCTATTATTTCCCTGTTACAAGAAATGAAAGCTCGAGGCAAAACGGTTATCGTCGTGCACCACGACTTGAATACGGTGCCCCAATATTTTGATTGGGTAACGATGGTAAACAAACAAACTATCGCTTATGGTCCTGTAGCAGATACATTTACGGACGAAGCTATTGAGCGCACCTACGGCAAGGGGAGGATTGTATGACCATACTCCAATCCTATACGACACAGATGGTACTGCTCGGTACGGCTTTATTAGGACTCGCTAGCGGTATTGCTGGCACCTTTGCGGTACTTCGCAAGGAAAGCCTCATCGGTGATGGCTTATCTCATGCGGCACTGCCTGGTGTGGTCATAGCATTTTTGCTGACTGGTATTAAAGATATTGAGGTACTCATCTTAGGCGCCGCCCTATCCTCTATCACTGCGGCTTGGCTTATTACCATTACCGTAGAAAACAGCAAAATCAAATTTGATGGCGCTTTAGCTACCATACTCTCCGCCTTCTTTGGGCTCGGTATGGTATTGCTCACCTATGTACAAAGCTTAAACGATGCTGGTCAGGCGGGGCTTTCAAAATTCATATTTGGACAGGCAGCCACCATATTGGCGCGCGACGTGTACATTACATCTGCAGCAGCGCTCATCATCATCGTGTTAACCGCATTATTCTGGAAGGAGCTAAAGCTCATTTCCTTCGATGTGGAATACGCTAAAACACTACAAATTCCCGTCACTTTCACCCTTATTTTATATCGTTCATTATTGATCATGACCATCATCATCGGCATTCAATCGGTAGGGGCTATTTTGATTAGCTCCCTCCTCATTGCACCAGCCGTAGGGGCAAGACAGTGGACGAATAAACTAGGCACCATGTGTATATTGGCAGGTCTTTTTGGCATGATATCTGCCATCGGCGGTACTATCTGGAGTACATCGGTACCAAAATTACCGACAGGCCCAGCTATCATCGTCATTTTATCGATTCTCGTATTGTTAAGCCTCATCTTTGCGCCCAACAGAGGTATGCTCTGGCAGTTCCGTAAAAATAGACAATCAAAGCACGCATTATTGTCGGAAACCGCAAGGGCTCCCAAATCCAAGGCACAGCCAAGTATTTACGTAACTGAGGACGCACAACCTCGCATAGGAGGTGCCCCATGACAGTTCATACAGAGATATTGCTCATCGCCATTGCGGTGTCTATCGCATGTGCCATCCCTGGTGTCTTCCTCGTGTTGCGTCGCATGTCCATGATGGCCGATGCCATTACACACACCGTTTTTCTCGGCATCGTGCTCGCTTTCTTTATGACGGAAGATTTAAACTCTCCATTTCTACTCGTCGGGGCTACCTTAGTTGGTGTAGGCACCGTATGGCTTACGGAAATGATACACAATACGGGGCTAGTCAACGAAGATGCGTCTATCGGAATCATCTTCCCGCTACTCTTCTCCATCGCCATTATTCTAGTCAGCTTATATAGCGGTAACGCTCATCTCGATGTGGATACGGCATTACTCGGTGAAATAGCCTTTGCCCCCTTTGATCGATGGATTGTGAACGGCACAGATTTAGGTCCTGTATCACTATGGATTTCCCTAGGCGTAGCGCTCATCAATTTAATGTTAGTCATGCTATTCTACAAGGAATTGCAACTCTCCACCTTTGATCCGCTACTAGCAGGGCTCTTCGGCTTTATGCCAGCCCTCATCCACTATGTACTGATGACCATGGTATCCCTCACCGTTGTGGCCTCGTTCCAAGCGGTAGGTGCCATTCTCGTCATCGGCCTCATGATTGGGCCTGCGGTCATCGCTTATTTATGGACGGACTCTGTGAAAGCCATGCTTACTAGCAGTATCATCATCGGTATTATCTGTGCTGTCGTCGGTACGGAAGTAGCTTTCACCATGGACGTATCCATCGCGGGTTCCATTGCAACCACCATCGGTATCGCACTGATTATCGCTGTTATCGCAACACCGAAGACAGGATATATCGCCACATACCGCCGTCAACGTCACTTACGTCGCCATTATCGGGAAACGATGATGCTATGCCATATTTATACACATATGGATACACCTATCGCGCACGTTGAAAACGGCATCGGTACCATTCATGAGCATTTGAACTGGAGGCCTGATTATACTCATCAAGCTGCTTCACAGCTAAAGAAACAAGGTCTATTATATGTGACAAATGGACACTACGTGCTTACTGATAAGGGTATAGCACAGGTTAAAGAGATTATTTAAATACAATACCAATACTTTTCCCAACAAAAAGAAGCTGAAATCAATGCTACTCTGCAAAGATTTCAGCCTCTTTTATTTTTAACTAATAGTCTTACATCCTATTAATAACTGCATTCACGTCAATGACTATCTATAATAAATAGTGCCAATACTATAATAGATCAGCTCAATCATAAAGAATCCTATTAATTAGTAATAGCTTCTAATGGAATAACATGAGGTAAACCATTGTCATCGATATATATTTTTGTTTTAACACGGTATACATCTTCCATCATGGCTTCTGTAAAGATGTCTTTCGGTGCGCCCTGAGCGTATACTCTACCCTCTTTGAGCACGATGATTTCATCTGCGAACATAGCCGCCAGATCAAGATGATGCAATGTTACGAGTGTTGTAAAATCATTTTCTTGAGTCAGATTTTTTAGCAATGTTAACAAGTCAAATTGCTTGTGCAAATCTAAAGCACTTGTCGGTTCATCAAGAATTAAGATTTTAGGTTCTTTTACAAGGGCTTGCGCCATAAACACAAGTTGACGTTGACCACCGCTGAGCTCCATGATGCTGCGCGATGCAAAGCGCTGTAAGTTCAACCGTTCCAATACCTCTTGTGTAGCTGCAATATCCTCATCACTTACGCGGAAGGACATGGAGCCCATGCGCCCTAGCATAACGACTTCAAAAACAGATAGATTGACTTTACAGTCATTATCTTGAGACAAATAGCTCACTGTACTACTAAAATCCTTTGTAGAATATTGAGATACAGGTTTACCATTAACGGAAATCTCGCCCTTGCCTTTCAAGATACCCATAATTGTTTTTAAAAGTGTAGATTTACCAGCACCGTTAGTACCAATGAGCGCAGTCAATTTACCTGTTTTAGCAGCAAAGTCAACGCCCTTTAAGATTTGTCCGTCTTCCGTAGCGGAATAACCAAAGGTTAGATTATGAACTTCAATCATTTGAAATAGCTCCTTTTCCTAGTTAATACCAACGAGAAGAAGAAAGGTACACCGATGATTGCCGTCACAATACCGATTGGGAACATCGCCCCAGGAACGAGCATCTTACTCGCAATAGATGCGAGAGACAAAATCGCCATGCCACATACTGCAGATAACGGTAAGAAATACCGTTGATCCTCACCCACAAGCATACGAGCAATATGTGGTCCTACAATACCGATAAAACCAATAGTTCCAACGAAAGAAACAGCAACGGCTGTAATGATGGAGATGAAAGCAAACACTTTTACTCGTAAGCTTTCAACATTAACACCAAGACCAGAAGCCTTTTCATCGCCTAATTTTAATGCTGTTAAACGCCAAGATTCACGCATCATGAGCGGAAGCATGATTGCTAGCACGATAAGAACAATAGAGATATTTATCCAGTTAGCCTTCGCTAAACTCCCCATAGTCCAGAACACGATGTTTTGAAGGGCCTCAGGAGATGCCATATATTGCATCAAGGATTGAAGCGCTTGGAACAAGAACATCATGCCGATACCAGCGAGAATCATCGTTTCAGAGGAAAAATTCTTAATCTTATTGATGGAATAGATAAAGAAACTCGTCAAACTAGCAAATACAAAGGCGCCAAATGGAACCATAAAGACACCTAAAAACTCTAATGCACTAGCGCCTACAACAACCATAAGAGATGCACCGAAGCCAGCCCCTGCGGATATACCAAGTGTATACGGGCTAGATAACGGGTTATCAAGGATAGTCTGCATGCCAGCACCAGCAATGCCCAAGGAAGCACCTACGAGCAATGCCATAATGGCCGTCGGAAGACGAATCGACCAAATGATAACATATGCGTTTTTGGAAACCTCTGCTGGGTCTGTTAATGCGAGCCATACATCACTCAAGGTGAGTGATGCAGGGCCCACAATAATATCGGTAACAAAACTTACCGCACAAATGATCAGACCAATGATAATAAACATGAGCTTTTTATAGCTCTGTTTCTTATAATCGTACTGATTGTTAGTTTCTGTCACTACGAAAAACTCCTTTTTAGTTCAAATGCATAAACCAAACGCCACCGTAAGAGAATGGAAGGAATTTATCATAGAATTCCTTAAGTGTCCCCTCTGGATCTACATCTGCAAACTCTTCAGGATAGAATGTTTTAGCTAAATATTCGAATACTGCCACGTCATATACTTCACGAGGTAAACCATGGTGAGTGGAGTATACTTTTTTATCTTTTACTGCTTTCAATTCAGGCCAGCCTTGACGTTCTGTGGTGAAAGCTTTCAATAACTCTTGAGATTTTGCTTCATTTGTATCAAAACCTAAACGCATGGATGTAGGTTTCTTAGGCCAGTAAGAACCGATGATCATTATAATATCTGGGTTTCTTTCTAAAATAAATTCTGGGTTAACAGGGCCTGCTTTTTGAACTACATCTTTTGTAATAAGGTCGCCACCAACTTGCGTTGCTAATGCGCCCCATGCTACGTTTGCACTATACGCAAAACCTAAACCTTCTGGACCTTCGTTACCTGTTTCAATGTAAACAGTTGGTTTTGGTTTATTGATTTTACTAATACGGTCCATAACTCTATTTAAGCGATCAGTGTAGAACTTACTGATTTCTGCTGCACGCTCTTCTTTACCCAAAGCTTTACCGATAGCTTCGATAGATTTTTGATGATTTTCAAGCTTTTCCGCATGGTAATCGATATAGATAGTAGGGATACCAGCTGCATCGATTTTAGGTTTGTAATCAGCTTCATATTGATCTTTGAAATATAAAGGCATGAAAATAACATCTGGGTTTAAGGAAATTACTTTTTCCACATCAAATGTTTTGTCATTTACGTTACCAATGAGAGGAATTTTTTCCAACTCTGGCACTTCAGATTTGTAGCGATCCCACATATCTGTACGCAATTTACTCAAATAAGGGTCAATACCAACAATAGTCTTAGCCACATCTTTGCCTTGCAACGCAGCCATAGTCAAGAACGCACCACCAGAAGCACTCAATTGAACTACTACGCGTTCTGCTGGTTTTTTCAAGGTAACCTTTTGACCTGTTACGTCTGTAATCTCAATTTGTTTGCCAGATTGTGCCGCATCCTTTTTCGTATCTGCTGGACCACCACAAGCTGTCATAATCATGCTCACAACTAGCAGGAGCACCGTGGCAAGATAAACCATAAATTTCTTTTTCTTAACCATAGAATACCTCGATTCCAAACTTAATAAGTTCTAATAAACACAATATATAACAGCATTTATTTGGGTTTTACATCATCAGCTCCTTCACACACAACACAACCCTAATTCATATGCATAAACCAGATGCCACTATAAGAGAATGGCAAGAATTTGTCATAGAACTCTTTAAGTGTAGCTTCAGGATCTACCTCCTCAAACTCTTCAGGATAGAAGGTTTTTGCTAAATATTCGAATACGGCTGCATCAAAGACTTCACGTGGAAGACCGTGGTGCGCAGAGTAAACTTGTTTATTTTCAACAGCTTTTAATTCGCTCCAACCTTGACGTTCTGTGGTGAAAGCTTTCAACAACGCCTGAGACGAATCTTCAGTAGCTTCAAAACCTAAACGCATAGAGGTTGGTTTCTTAGGCCAGTAAGAACCCATAATCATGATGATATCCGGATTCTTTTCAAGTATAAACTCTGGATTAATAGGAGATGTTTTCTTAATAACATCCTTGGTGATGACATCAGCACCAGCCATAGTAGCTAATGCCCCCCAAGAGTAATTACTACTAAAAGAATTACCAAATTCTTCCGGGCCATTCATACCAACTTCAAGGTAAACAGTTGGTTTTGGCTTGTTAATTTTACTAACGCGGTCGAGAACTCTTGTCACGCGATCCGTATAGAACTTGCTAATTTCTGCAGCTCGTTCTTCTTTACCCAAAGCCTTACCGATGGCTTCAATGGATTTCTGATGACTTTCCAATTTTTCTGCATGGTAGTCTATGTAAATAGTCTGGATACCAGCAGCATCCATTTTTGGTTTTGCATCAGACTCGTACTGATCTTTCAAATCTACAGGAATAAAAATAACATCTGGATTTAATGCCACAACTTGCTCAGCATTAAATGTTTTATCACCGATAGTACCAACTACTGGAATCTTAGCTAACTCAGGCATTTCAGCAGTAAAGTGCTTCCACATATCCGCTCTGTAATCCTGTAAGGATGTATCCATACCGGCAATAACCTTCGGCGTATCCTTACCCATAAGTGCAGAAATCGTAAAGAATGGACCACCGGCACCACTCCATTGTAAGACAACTCTCTCTGCTGGCTTTTTCAGTGTTACCGTACGACCTGTTACGTCTGTGATTTCGATTGGCTTATTCATCTGAGACGCATCTTTCTTCGTCTCACTAGGACCTCCACATGCAGCGATGAGCATACTAACAATTAGGAGGAAAACCGTGGCTAAATACGCCATAAACTTCTTTTGTTTGAACATAAGTACCTCTCTTCTCTCAACTAAAACTATCACTATAAGTGCACATAAAAAGCCCGTTTCCCCACGAGGAGGAAACGGGCTGTCATCTCAGTTAGACTAACTACCACGCCTAATAAGCTAGCATATAGTATGAGCTTTCAACTATGCATAGCTAGTATAAATTCATCTATATCTATATCAATCCCCATCCCTGTCTCTCGCAGGTCAATTGGCAATTGTTAATTAGGCAGTTCTCCTGGCTCCAGTTTAACGTTACTTTGCGCCTTCCCAAAAACTTCAGTGACCGAGAGCATTTCACCCTCTATGCAAAGTACCTCGCTGTTACAGTGGCGTGACCGCTTTGGCTTGTACCAAATTCTCTATTAAGTCAATAGACACCTAACCCAATCATATGTGATTTTCCTCATCGTAGCATGAGGGGTATACAGTGTCAATAAACATATAGGGGTACTGCTATCCTTGTAAAATTTATACTTTTTAGCAAGAAAGAAGCTAAAACTCAACTACTAAGCGGAGTTTTAGCTTCTCATTAGGACAATCTGTAGAAATGTCCGTCAAATTCTATAATTTCTTTTTATCGATTAATAACTATATTGCCATAACAAAGGCACTAAAACTGAACGCGCATTTGATACCATTTGGCACCGCCATGATCCGATGTAGACGCCCCTTCATTTACAAAACCCAACTTGGCATAATAGCGAATCTTTTCTTCCTTACAGGTTAGAATTACGCCCTTTCGGTTTTCCTCTCTCGCAAGGTCGATAAACGCCTCAATTAACTTACCACCTACACCGCGATTCCTATACTCTGGCATTGTATTTAAGCCAAATATCATCTGCCATGCGCCGTTAGGGTTATGCAAAGAAGCATCAGCAAACATCTCATCCGTTAAGATTTCATCATCCGATACAAAACCATCGATAAAACCAATAGGTGTATCGCCGTCAAAGGCAATTAAAAACTGACCTGCATAATGATCTAATCGTTCCTTAAAAGCCTCACGAGGTGCAGCCTCTGCCGGAGGGAAACAAGTTGCTTCTATATGTGTCACCAAATCTAAATCAGCGGTTGTCGCTTTTCGTATTACTATATTCATATCTTTCTCCATCGTATCTACATATCGGTTTTAGTATATACCGTTTACATAACAAAGGCTACACATTTAATGAGTGATGTGTAGCCTTATATTAATAATCTATCAAATTACTTTTACTATAGATTATCCAGCAATTATTTTTTCGTATATTTAGGTACATTACGATATTGCATTGGCAAGGCATTCTTTTTTACCTTAAATCCATGCTTCTCGTAAAATGGTGCATTCTTGCTATCACCAATCATAACATTGATGTACAAATACGATTTATAAGCGTCTTTCACCATTTCCAGCAAATGACCAGCAATACCTAGGCCATGATAATCAGGATGAACTAGCACATAATTGATGAAGCATACTAGCTCGCTATCATCCATGACACGAATAAGACCAACTAAACGGTCACCATCCCACGCAGAAATCACACGAGATGAATTCATGAGCGCCTTGTGTAATCGATCAGGATATTTTCCTACCACCCAACGAACAGACAAGAATAAATCCGCCACCTGTTGAGGGGTAAAATTTCTTTTTTCGGTATAGGTAATCGCCATAAAAGCTCCTTCAAATGATTACTTTAACTTTCGCATCTCACAAATAAACGCCTCTGCCTCTTGTAGGTTCTTAGGAAACTCAAAATAAATACATTGCTCATGTCCACAATAAGGATTACGGAAATCATATCCACTTAACAATAAATACTCTATAATCTTCCACTCTTTGTCATTAGATTTTTTAGGGGCTTTGAACTTCTCGTTCACAAAGTGCATCTTGCCTTTACAGGTAGGGCAGGTTTTATTCCTGTTAAATAGCTCATAATTTGTGCCCTCCGACAAGGAGATCCGGCAATTTACACATACGTTTTTATAACCCATAGTTATTTACTCCCATACGGTTTATGTTGAAAGATTTCTTTTACAATCCCTTCTCCAACAACATTGTCGCCTTCCATAATAAGAAACTCCGTACCGCCTTGTAGTGCAGAATAATCTATATCTTCGTTTACTAGCAACGCATTGGCACGTATTGATTTATCAAAGATAACATCTTCGCCATCAATAAAGTTTACACCTAACAGCTGATCAGCGCCCTTTATAACAAGATGAGGGCAATACTTTCCATTATTCAAATTCGGTGGAGTTCTCCTCTTCTTGCTGAAGAAAGTAACTATACAGCAAATAGTAAAATCTAAATCGCTCATTTTAAGCCTCATCAATTACATATACCATATCACCTTTAAAGTATATGTTCATTATACAATGTACGGGATTCCCTTCGGTCCATAACCAACCCTGGAATACAGCGTGTCCCCAATTATAGGTCTCTGTAATGACCTTAAATTCACTATCACTATAATCCTGTTGATACTGAGATAACTCCAATCTTTTACCTGTGAAAGCATCTAATATTGTAGTATTAAATACGAGAATTTCAAAAAAATCTATATCGCACGTCTCAAACACAACTTGAGCCTTATGAGTTTGCTCAATACCGTTCTCATAGGAAAAAATATAATCAAATGTAAGGACCAAATTATCATCTGCGTATTCTATTTTCTGTACCCTTGCATCGTGAAGAGAATATTTGGAATGATTGCCAAAAGATCTTGTCGTTTTCATAGGACCTCTAAATGCAACATACTATCTATAGATTAATAATATCTACACTAGTACATAACTAATCAATAAAATATTTCTATTATATTACATAATTAATATCCTGATGCTTTTCACTTAATAATATTTGCAACACCATCTTGAATTAAGAGATCAAAAAATTCATTAATTTGATTATGTGATTGTTTCGGATATTTCTGTAAAGAACGATGCTTACAAAATGTAAAAAGTACTTCATTCTTTGCACGAGAAAGTGCCACAAAAAATGCACAGCGATCCTCTTCAGGTTGCTTTTTAAAATTCCAAAAAGCAGAGTCCTCTAGTCCAATAAAATAAACCGTATCATATTCTAAGCCTTTACTTTTGTGAATTGTCATAATCGGTACAGAATAAAATCCCAAAAACCGATCCATAGCAAGTATCCAATCGAATTCTGTTTCTTCAAGTTCTAACCACATATAGTCTTGAAACTTAATTAACTGCGTAATTAAGTAATCACGTTGTTTATATACAGGAAAAAGTGCTTGTATTTGCTTCACACCAAAAAAGACAATAATATTTTTTATCAAATTATTAAAGTCATTTTTACATTTAACATTAATTATCACATCTTTTAATTCTTGTATTTTATCATAAAGTCGATCTTGCATTTTAATATACTCATCATCCGATTGTACAAAATCAATATTCCAAAGTTTTGCAGTTATTTCAACTATAAATGTCCATCCTTGAGGATACGCTTTAGAAATTGCTAGTTGAAAAATCGAAAGCAATATTTCCGTAATAGGCTCCTTTAGCAAATTCTGATAATTATCTTCTAAACGAGCATAAATCTTTTTTTTGTTAAGATGATTAATGACTTCTTTAGCATAGTCTCCTGGTTTTTGCTTACATAAAATACATAGTTCATTTGGCTTTATTCCAGCTTTAATTTTTTTAGATATATGTTCAGAAATTACTTCTGCTTCTCGCTCCTCATCATTAGCAACTAATAGTGTAATATCGCCGTCATTCTCCATCCTCTTATCTGACACCTCAACCCTATCATCAACTGCATTTAGTGATTCATACATTCTTTTCTGTAAATCAACAAGTCTTGGAGCTGAGCGATGATTTATGGTAAGAGTCAACTTGTCTGCATTAAACTCTTCTTCAAAATCCTTGAAAACAGTTTTTAAAGCTCCTGCCCACACCATAATACGTTGTTTATTATCCCCAACAGCTGTTACTACTGAACCAGAGTCCAAAAAGCACTGTTTAACTAATTCATATTGTAAATTTGTTGTATCTTGAAATTCATCTAAAAAAACATATTTATAAGTATACTGTAATACACGCTTAATTTTTGGATTCGTACGGATAATATATTCAGCTAATATACAGATCATTTTAAATGAAAGTGTAGGAGCATAATCCGAAAACCCTTTTAATAATAATCTCCAAACCTTTTCACCCAAACTATCTCCTGTACATGGTAAATTTGTAGTCTTTAATACATTTTCATAAAATTCATTCAATTTAAAACCCTTTAGATTATTAGGATTATTAAACCCTGCCTCTCTAAAAGCAGCAGCTATAACTTTTGTATCATTAACTACATATAAAGAATCTGGCCTCATATTTTGGGGAAGTGCACAACGAAAGCGATCTAAAATCTTTTTTGAGAATGCATCATATGTTATCGAGACAAAACGGTTTTCAATTTCTTTGCCACATCTTTTTAGAACTCTTTTTTTTAGATTGTCCGCAGCATCATTCTTAAAACATATGGCTAAAATTTTATGAGGATTTCTACATATGTTAGTTTGAAAAAGATAACACGCCTTTTGTGCTAACAATTCTGTTTTCCCTGTACCAGGTCCAGCAATTACTAGAACATTTCTATTAGCCTTGATTGTTTCATATGCGATTTTTTCTAAATTTATACCATCACATACACTCCATTGTTCTGATGTAACAAAATTCAATCTAATGTCCCCTCCAACATTCTTTCTACAACTACAATCATTCGTTCGAAAACACTAGGCATTGTCGACATAAGTGTTTCATCAGTAATTTTTGACAATGCTTCAATATGTGTAGATGGCTTACCTCTGTTTAAAAAGAAATAGTTATACCATATCATTAACTGTGTTTGTTCTCTAGAGTATGTATCACCATTACCGCCACAAGCCTTTAATGTATGATGTATATCAATATTTATACGTGTTTCATATTCCTGACAAGAAGTTTCTAAACCCTCAATCTCCTTAATATATCTTCGATTTGTCTTACCGTTCGTATTTATCGTTAAATAAGGACCTTCTTTATCCTCTAACAACTGCTTATAATTATCTCCATATCTTTCCAACATCATAAAATCAATATCTAATGGACTTGAAAAGAAAACATTATATTCTTCTAAAAAATCTATCCAACCTTGTAAACTATCAATATTATCATAGCTCCAAGTATGCATACTTTTTAGTTCTTCATCAGATAATATTCCAGAATCAGTCTCTAATAACTCTTCTTTTTCATAATTAACTTTAAGTAACTGTTCTAAAACATATTGAATTCTACCCCAGCCACCACCAACTCGCTCTCTATCTAAATCAAGTAAAGTAATATAAGGGATATCCAAGTTTTCAAGTAATCGCCAAAAATGATTTACATGCCTACCACCTAGAGGAACAACAGAAATACCACTTAAATCAATATCTCCATTTTTCGCACTCCATATTTTAGGCAAAATGATTTCTTCACTATCGCCTTCTCCTAAAATGACAACTTTAGCAAAATATAATTCAGGATATGCTTTAACAGCTTCTTTAATAAACTTATATTGGTCTGCCATGCTTTCTTTATCTGGCAATGTAATTGAATTAACTTTAGTAATACAATCACTTATATTAAAACGAAAATATCTTAATTTTTCGGGTTCAAGTCTTTTAATAATAGATGTGGAATGAGATGTTAAAATAGTTTGAGCATTATGCTTTGAAGATATATTTATTAAATTTGAAACCAACTGTCCCATTAAATGTGGCGCAATATGATTTTCAGGTTCTTCTAAAGCAATAATTGTCAAGACAGGTGGTCTATAATTACTAGCAATATCAACATCTCCATTTTCAATCTGTTGTTGAATTTTTGCCTCGGCATCGAGAATACTATCAACTAAAGAAATATAAAATAATGATCGTAGTCCATCACTCAAATCATCAATACCATATTCTTTTCCTGTTATCGTAGGTGAAAAAACAACTTCTGATTTTTTAATAGCAGACTCAATATCTATACTATTAAACCGTAACTGTGCATCTGAATATCTTATATCATTATCATATGACTTCCATTGTGTACGAATAGAGGAAGCAATAATATCAATCCCCTTCTCCTCTAAGAAGTGATTGTTTAATTCTTGAATTTTTCCTTTAACCTTCTCCTTAATAGTTTGACTCCAATTAATACTATTCATTAATTGATACATCATTGTTCCTGAAACATTTCTTAATTGCTTAGATGGATCTCTAACTGCTGGTACATATATAACTCGAATACAATCTAAATCTTTACGAGGCGCAACAAATTTATCTTCATCCGTGATATCTTGAGTTTCTGGACATGTTATATAATATATCTTACTTTCAATAGCACCTTCTATATTATTACTATTTTGCCAAATTGCCTCTAATCGAATACGTAAATATGGTGTTTCTTCACAATCATCTACAACTAAATAATTAGAAAAATATGGAATAGCATAACTTTCGTCCCCTGTTTCTTCCTCTAATTCATTAAAAGTAAAAATTGCTTCAATATACATATTCTGTGATTCTTGTAATTCAGGTCTAATATTTTTGGGAAGATGGAAGTCACTACGCTTTAAAACTCGCTCTGAACTAATTTCTGAAAAAAGACAGTTTAACGCTGATAGAGCAGCCGTTTTTCCTGAACTATTACTTCCAATAAATGATGTAATATTTTCAATTTTTATTGTTTGCTCATCATTTCCAAAGCAACGATAATTACAAAGTTTTAATTTTGAAAGTTTCATCTTTCCTTGACCCCTTTAGCTTGCTTAAACCCCTAGATACCTAACACTAAAAAATAAGCTTTCAATATATATCAAATGTATTTCACTTTGTCTTCTTCTAACATAGTACTAAAAAAACTATAAAAAAGCCCTAAAACCCCTGTATTTCCAAGAGTTCTCGGGGCTCAATAGCACACGAAACAAAATATTATTCCCACTCGATATGTCCATTGATATCGTTTCGTATAAATGGCATAAAATCAATGTTTTTGATATCGGTTTTAGCCTTATTCTCCATTTTATTTCTGTTTATCTGATTTTTTGCAAGCATATTGCAAGCACAAAAATACTTCTCTCTAGTTTCTCATTCCTTATAACATTGGGATTTTATTAAGACAAGAAACCTAATTGTCTTTTTTATGAGCAACAAATATATCATTACTTATATAATAGCCTTTTAACTTTTCTTTATGCCTTAACATTTCTCTAGAAACATTAGTTATTACAATATCTTTATTAGCATCTCTATATATAATATATCCAAACATAGCCCACAAAGGATTTAAATATATCAAATTTAATCTTAAATAAATATATCCAATCAAAACAAATAAAAGGATATTAACTATATAAACTTCTTTTGAGTTATCTCCATTAGTAATGAGTGGAATTATATATGTCATAATATAGCTTAATACTCTATCATCAGGATTTTCAAGATTGTTAATACCTTTTTCTCGAGTTCCTTTTCCTAGTTTCAATAAAGTCACGCTTATAACTGAAATAATTATTAAGATTAGCGTTAATGTAGCAAAGCTGATTATTAATATATTTTTTTCCAAGAACCCTTTTGTTATTTTAGAAAAGTACAAAATTATAATCATAATGTAAAGTGGGAAATAGGATGATATAAACATAATAGTTCTTGTCATTATGTTATAAAATTTATCCATTCTGCTATTCATAAAACACCACCTTTTTACTTATCATCTACCCCTATTTGCTCATTAATGATACTTCTATAATATGAATCTCTCAATATTCTTAAAATATCCATTATCTGGCTTTTATCTTCATACACTATTGAAAATGAAGGTTCTTCGTTATAATTTATCTCTAAATTAAACATATCTATGGTTTTCTTTATGTTTTCATGATTCTCATAAGTTTTAGCAACATTTATATTTTCACTGGTCATTTTTGTAAGAGTTTTTCTATAACGTCCATCATTTAAACAATCTTCATAAAAACTTTCAAAGTTAGTTATACCATCACTTAACCCCTCTTGATTTAAAAAATCTGATGCTGTATCTCTAAATTGCTCTTCTAAGTTAAAGACTCTCTCTAATGAATAATGAGACAATATAAGTATATCATCATCTATAATTATAAAATCCACTTCTCCATCTATGCCAATTAATTTGCTTTCAATTTTATTCAAAGTATTCCCATTAAATCTTGCAATAATACCTTTTGAATGCAATTTCTTAAATTTAGTTACCCTTCTAAAAATTTTTATATCAGGAAATTGATCATCGTGTTTAGTTATTGAAAAAGTGTAAAAACTGTAATTATCGGGATCAATTTCTGTTTCTACATGATCCGAATTATTAAAGCTTTCTAAAACTCTAATATAATCACGTATATATGAAGTACTACAACTCTCTATAGTCTCGTCATTATATCCAGTTGGATTGTAATTCACAATTGTTTTGCCTGTAAATTGTCCAATATAATCGCATATCAAATTCAGTAAATCATCATAAATTTGTGCATCAATATTAGGGGAAAAACTTACATAATTACCATTTCTTAATTTTCTAGTAAAAAAAAGATTAAACTCCAAATCATTTTCTTGTATTTTGTCTTTTAATGTATTTATATCCATAACTTTCTCCTTAAATTTCATTGATGTCATTCCTTATATTCTCCATTATCATTCATCCAACATCAGCTTACCTTTTTTAGCTTTATCTTTTAAACGCTTCATCTGTTCTTTTTCTATCTGTTGAATGCTTTTCTCCGGAACAGGTAAATCTTCCGGCATAGTGCCACCTATTTTTTCAATAGCACTTCTAACTTCTTTTCCTACTGAATAGTGAACATTTATTGCAGCTTCTGCACCTTCAACCTTATCTTTTCTTAGCTTTTCTTCTGTCTGAGATATTCTAAATAGATTAGCAATGAGTTCGGTGCTTCCCATATAATCCAAAATCTTTTGTCTCGCAGTTAAGCCTTTTCTGTCATGTATATCTTCTACATCTAATCCACCATACAGTCCCATATATCCTGCATTTTGGAATATAGCAAATTCTTCATTTGTGATGACTCCTGCATCATGTGCCGTTTCTACCAAAAGCTGATTCCACTGTTTAATATCTCCACGAACAACAAGCCGTCTTCTATCTTCATCAAGCTGATTAAAATGATCTGCTATTTCTTGACGATATGTTTGAATAGCAAAATAGGTTTGGCCAAGTGCAATAACCTCTTTTCTCGGATCACCGTTTTGCACAATCAAATAGCAAGCGTATCTCGTAAGTTCATAATCTTTTATAGACTTGCTTGTAGCACCTGCTTCCACGATTTTGCTGACCTCAGCAAAATCGTATGCTACTTCATGACCACTGTTCTCACACGCAATCATTGCTCTATCAATGACCTTTTGAAAGTTTCTCCACTGAGAATAATCAAGTACATCAGCAAGTTCCCTTGCACTCCAATACTCACTTCCATCTTTTCGGACGTACTTAATATCTTCAAACTTCCTATATTCTTTTGCTTTTAAATTTGGCATTCTATCACAACTCCTTTACTTAATATATTATAACCAAAAGAGACACTACTACACACAAGCTCATAGTATAAACAATAATTTAGAGCAGCAAGTTAAACTTCTTTACGATTATTGGTTTACTCAATTTGATTTTCCAGATGAAAATAGAAAACCATACCGCACATCAGGCGGCGGTAAAATGGTTTGGAATGAACAACTAAAGCGAGATATTCCAGAAGGATGAGAGATTAAATCTTTAACTGAAATATTGCAAAAAAATACGGATGTATTTGATTATCAGTCCACTCAACCAGCTGTTGATTTAAGTATAATGCCTTCTAATTCCATTACCATATTACAACTCAATTCAAGTGATAGTTTTACAACAAATCTATTTGCAATGAAAAAGGGTGATATCCGCTTCGGTTCAATTCGTCCATACTTGCATAAAGCGGGATTTGCTCCTTGTGATGGAGTAGTTGCTAGAACCGTTCATTCCTTTAGAGTAAAAAATAGTCAAGATAATAATTTTGCTTTAATGACTGTATCAAGAGATAATTTCTTTAACTATGCAGTCAATGTATCTTCAGGAACTAAAATGCCCGTAATAAGTAGCGATTCCATTCTCGATTATAAAGTGCCTTATAACAATAAAATTGCAAGGAGATATAACGAAATACCTCTTATAGCAATAATATCAAGCCATATTCAGGAAAATCAAAAGCTTATTTCTTTAAGAGATTGGATTTTACCTATGTTAATGAATGGGCAGGCTACCATCGAGGATTAAGCCACTAAATTATCGTTTATGTCATTCTTGGATATAATTTTCTTATCAATAGCACCTAATAATGCAACTATCATATCCTGATATTTTTTCTCAGGAATCCTAAATTTCAAAGTCGTTAAATAGTCTATGTTAATATTATCCTGAATGCTTCTACTAGCGGCATTTTGAATAGAAGCCTTTATATACGATGAATTGTAAAATATATTGCGACAAATAAAAAGACTCATATTGGAGATCTCGTATAAAATGTAAATAACCACAAATACATGACACGGAGGTCTCTAATATGAGCTATATACATCTTACCATAGAAAAACGAAGTCAAATAGAAGTTTTACGAAGAGAAGGATACTCTGTTCGTAGGATTGCTAGCTTAATCGGGGTTCACCATTCTACTGTAGCAAGAGAATTAAATCGCGTTGAAGGTGAATATTCTGCGATTAAAGCACAACAATTAGCAATTAGTAAGTCTGCTAATAAAGGCAGACCAACAAAGTTAACATCTCAATTAGCAGCTTTAATTGAATCCAGGTTACAACAAACTTGGTCTCCAGAAGAAATAGTTGGTGCTGAATTAGTTGGAGTTCTAAGTTTTAAAACAATTTATTCTTGAATCCATCGTGGTTTTCTTGCTGTAACAGAAAAAGTACTTCGCCGGAAAGGCAAAAAGCCTGGTACACAAGAAAAGCGTGGACGGTTCAATGTGAAAAAGGCCATTAAGGACCGACCTCAAGAAGTTGAAAACCGTAAGACTTTTGGTCATTGGGAACTAGATACAATGGTGTCTTCCAGAGGTCAAAGTAAAGGTTGTTTAGCTACATTTGTTGAACGTAAAACTCGATTTTATGTAGCAATAAAAATGGATGACCGAACTAAGGATTCTATGTTTTTAGCTATTAGTTCCCTATACAACACATTAACAAGTAAATTGCTTAAAACCTTTACAGTAGACCGTGGTAAAAAATTTGCGTGCTTTGAACAGGTTGAAAACGAGTTTGGGATACCAATGTATTTTGCTGATGCCTATGCAGCATGGCAACGTGGCTCTAATGAAAATAGTAATGGTTTACTTCGAAAGCTTTTTCCTAAGAAAACCGATTTAGCTAAAGTAACACTAGATAAACTAACAGAAGCACTAGTGCTGATTAATAATCGACCTAGAAAATGCCTTGGGTTTAAAACACCATTTGACATGTTTAAACATGAGATTAAAAAATTGATTTAATTTTGTCGCATTACTTATTGCAATTCATCATGTAAAAAGCCTCCCACCAAAATGACGGGAGGCTTTTTATGCACGCTTTAAATCCAAAACTCTCCCCTTCAAACCTATTCTTTTACCTTTCAGTTAAAGTTAGTAATACTCAAAAGTTTAGTTAATGAATTTAAAATCAATATTTCTTATTATTCCCACTCAATTGTAGCAGGTGGTTTAGATGTAACATCGTACACGATACGGTTGATGTGTTGTACTTCGTTTACGATACGACGGGAGATTGTATCCAATACGTCGTAAGGGATACGTGCCCAGTCAGCAGTCATGAAGTCTGTTGTTGTTACGCCACGCAATGCCAATGTGTAATCGTATGTACGGAAGTCACCCATAACGCCTACGGTACGTGTAGATGTTAATACTGCAAAGTATTGGTTGATACTGCGATCAAGGCCAGCTTTTGCAATTTCATCACGGAAGATGTAGTCCGCATCACGCAAGATGTCTAGTTTGTCTTTCGTGATTTCGCCCATTACGCGAATCGCAAGACCAGGACCTGGGAATGGTTGACGCCATACGAGGTAATCAGCCAAACCTAATTCAGAACCAAGTTCACGTACTTCGTCTTTGAATAGGTTGCGCAATGGTTCGATAAGACCTTTGAAATCAACAACTGCAGGCAAGCCGCCTACGTTGTGGTGAGATTTAATAACTTCCGCTTCGCCAGTACCGGACTCGATAACGTCAGGGTAGATTGTACCTTGTGCTAAGAAATCAACGGAACCGATTTTGCGGCCTTCGTCTTCGAATACGCGGATAAATTCTTCACCGATAGCTTTACGTTTCGCTTCTGGATCTTCAAGTCCAGCCAATTTATCTAAGAAACGTTTTTCTGCATCTACGCGGATGAAATGCATTCCGGAATCTTTGAAAGCTGCTTCTACTTCGTCACCTTCGTTTTTACGCATTAAACCATGGTCAACAAAGATACAAGTCAATTGGTCGCCCACAGCTTTAGAAATAAGAGCTGCCGCAACGGAGCTGTCTACACCACCAGACAATGCCAACAATACTTTGCCGTCACCAACGGTTTTGCGGATGTCTTCAATAGCAGATTTCGCATAGTTTGCCATTGTCCATGTGCCTGTAAAGCCACATACTTCATATAAGAAGTTGTGAAGCATTTCTTTGCCATGTTCAGTGTGCAATACTTCTGCATGATATTGCATAGCATATAGTTTACGTTCTTTATTTTGCATGGATGCAACAGGGCAATCCTTAGTATGTGCTACGATTTCAAAGCCTTCAGGAACTTTTGCTACATAATCAACATGGGACATCCAAACAACTTGGTCTTCTTCCAATCCTTTGAACAATGGAGATGTAGTGTCCACTTTAGTAGGTGTTTTACCAAATTCACGGTTGTCCGCAGATTTAACTTCGCCACCCAATGTATGCGCCATAAATTGCATACCATAGCACATGCCAAGAATAGGAATACCAAGTTCAAAAATCTCTTTCTCAATTTTTGGAGAGTTTTCTTCATACACGCTGTTAGGACCGCCTGTGAAGATGATACCTTGCGGTTTTAATTCCTTAATTTTTTCCAGCGCTTTGTTGTATGGATATACTTCGCAGTATACGTGATTTTCACGAACACGGCGCGCGATCAATTGGTTATATTGACCACCAAAGTCAACAACAATTACAAATTCCTTGTTTTCCATGCCTTCCTCCATATGCATCTATTTGTGAAAGTATATTCACTATTTTTTATGCCCATACATTTCTGTACTGGGGCGCGTTTTTCCGAGCTAAACGCTAATTTTTCATTACAGTTTATTATACCATAGGAAATATAACGACTCCATATATTCCGTATGTAGATTATAAATAAATCTTTAATGTTCGGATTTCTAACTATCACGCTTTAAAAGCTTTCTGTATGTAAGTTAATTTGCTAACAATGCTAAAAGATATCTAAGCTATTACTTTTTAGGAGCCTCTCGTTTATACATTTTTACGGCTCCCACAGGACAGATGGAATAGCAGTCACCACAACTGATACAGCCTTTCCCGATATTAAATCGAGTCTTCCCTTCGGTGATGCATTGAACAGGACAATCCTCAGCGCAAGCACCGCATTTAACACAAGTATCATCAATATTAAACTTTAGATTTCCCATTATACATCACCTCCTATGCATTCTTTATCTGTGCCAAACTTAACATTATCTACTTTTACTTCTTCTTATTTAGCTCATTATTATACGCAATAGCCGAATAGATTGCCTTTGCCACGCCTTGGTGGTTATTGTCTGTCGTTTCGTATCGTGCCGCTTCTTTAATATTCGGCTTGCTATTACCCATGGCTATACCAGCGCCCGCAAAGCGTAGCATAGATAGGTCGTTTTCGCTATCCCCTAGTACCATTACCTCGTCAGGACTTAAGCCCCAATGTTTTGCCAACGCTTCTACGGCTGTACCCTTTGTAGTATGAGGCAAGACAAATTCTAAATTACCTTCACTAGAGAGCAGCACATCATAGAAGCGTTCACGACCTGTACCATCGTGGGATAAACCTTGGTATTCATCACGCAAGTCTTGCAAGATACGTTGACGCATCGGTTCATCACCGTAGAAGATTTGAATCTTCTCAGGCCCTTCGTCTAAGGATTCCATATGGGCTAGTAGATCACATACCATTGTACGTGTAGCCAAGATAAATGGACGAATATTAGGTCTAAAGAAGAAATTAGATTGCTCTATTTCACATTCAGACATCTTTACCTTTGCGGCTTCATTACCTTCTGCCAATGCATAGTGATCGTACGTTGCTCCTGGCAGACGAGTGTCCCCTATACGAGAAATCTGATTTTTAGTATTAGGCAGATGATTATCCATTATGCCATGTACAGTCTTTTTATCTTCCTCAGCACGCTCGCTAGCGCATACTCCTAAGCGTTCAGGTGTAATACATCTAGATGGCGGATACATGCCAAAAATTTGGTCTTTCACATAGGCCTCTACATAGACACCATAGGTTAATAGTTTACGCAACAAATGTAGTGCTTGTTCTTTATCAAAACTTACGTGGAATAGACTGCGGTTTTCATCCTTATCCATCACGTAAGCGCCATTAGTGCACATGAAATAGCGCAAGCACGGCAGTTTTTCGATGACATCATTCATCTCATTCCAAGCGCGGCCAGAAGCAATGGCTACACGAATGCCACTTTCACGAGCGGCACGAATCGCCTCAATAGCATCCTCAGGAATCGCCTTTGCATCATTGACCAAAGTACCATCTACATCGGATGCGATGAATCGAATGGGCTTATCTCCAGTGAGGCCTATATAATTTTTTATTTGTAATGTCTCAGTCGTGGCCATACATCCTCCTTCTGTTCCTTCTATTCCCTTTATTCTTTCTATTTCTTCTATTCCTTCTATTTAGAATTATTAAATTCGGCTACAATTTCCTCTAAGAGTGCTGATTTTTCTACCAATCGCAATACTGTGCCACCAATGATATTTGCACCGTCGATGATAGTTTGTTCAATGGTAGGCTCTAACATGGCAGCAGCAAATTCTTTAGAATGGCACACCTTTGGCTCGCCGGCCAAGCGTAACTTAGGATGGAATGCCGCACATTGATAACTTACATTGCCAATATCTGAACTACCTCCAAGGGCTGCTGGACCGGGCTCAAAATCGAGGCCCATATCGGCCATTACCTCTTCGATAAGCGCTGTGCCACGATTGTTTTGGTTCATATCATCATAGGGGTTGCCATAAAACTCTACATCCACAGTTGTACCTGTACAAAGGGCCGCCCCTTCAAAGATTTTTTTGATTTGCTCAGATAAACCATTCAAGTACTCACGCTCCGTATGCCGCACGGTAACCTCTAATTCACCGAAGGCAGGAATTACATTGGATGCGGTACCTCCAGCAATGATCCACGTGCCGATGCGCGTTTCAGGGCGCACTTGTTGACGCATCATATCCATAGCATGGATGGCGAGTTGCACACCATTTACCGCATTGATGCCATTCCAAGGCTCTCCAGCTGCATGGGCTGGCTTACCATGATACTTAGCGCGAAAGCAATCGAGTGCCAAAAATTGTGAATTAGGCCGTGTTTCCTCGCCGTCGAGATGCACCATGATGGCAAAATCGTATTCTTTGAATACCCCTGCATTACACATAGCTACCTTACACCCCATCGCTTCTTCGTCTGGAGTACCAATGATATCGATATCCATGTTGAAAGCTACGCCCTCTTCTTGCATTTTATGCAGTATCAATGCAGCCAACACACTCATGGCACCGCTTGCAGAATGACCACAAGCATGGCCTACCTCTGGCAATGCATCGTATTCACATAGAATCGCCAATCGGCCTTTTGGATGATCTACTTTCACGGCTGAAGCCTTGAAGGCAGTCGGCAAATTACAAAATTCATAGGTTACGTCCATGCCATATTTTTTAAGAACAGCACCTATGGTTTTGACAGACTCGAATTCTTGACTAGAAATCTCAGGATTTTTAGCTAATGTATAATTCACCGCAAAAGCATCTGGAGCGAAGCTTTTACAAAGATCTGAAAATGTATGCGTAAGGGACATAGCTCCTCCAATAGATATAAATGAATTAATATGAACAGCCTAATTCACCTAATTCATATGAACAGACTTTTTAAATATGAACCTCATGTACTCTTAATTATACAATGTTATTGCCTATTGGTGTAAAATTCCGTACAATATAAACAGAAATGTATAAACCATGTATATGGATGTTTGAGGAGGATACTATGTTTAAGTTCAAAAAATTGACAGCCATCGCCCTCGTAGCGGTAGCAGCAATGGGTTTATTGGCTGGTTGTGGCAACGACAAGCCAAAAATGACACAACAAGAAGGCGTATTGCGTGTAGGTTCTGAAACTACATTCCCACCGTTTGAATTCACTGAAGGCGACAAATATGTTGGTTTCGATGTTGATTTGTCCGAAGCAATTTCTAAAAAAATCGGCCTAAAAATGGAATTCAAATCCATGGGCTTCGACGCTTTGATTCCAGCTGTTCAATCTGGCGATATCGATATGATTGCAGCAGGCATCAACGCTACGCCTGAACGTGAAAAAGTATTGGACTTCTCCGATGTATACTTTGATCAAGGCGGTTTCATCACAGTTGTGCGTAAAGACAACACTACCATCCACAACATGGACGAGTTAGCAGGTAAAACTGTAGGTGTTCAAATCGGCACAATCCCGGTTGAAATGGCTCAAAAAATCCCTAATACAACTGTAAAACAAATCGATTCCAACGCTAATATCTTCATGGAATTGAAAGCCGGTACAATTGATGGCGCTATCATCGATAACGCTGTAGCTATGTACTACCTCAAACAAGGTGCTGATCAAGACCTTAAACTCGTAGGCGAACCTACACAATCTCCTGGCACAGTACTTGGCGTGAAAAAAGGCAACAAAGCTTTACAAGAAGCTGTTAACAAAGCTCTTAAAGAACTTAAAGAAGACGGCACTTACCAAAAAATCTACAACAAATGGTTTGGCGATTACAACAAAAAATAATATGTATTCCTACGAACTAGGATACATATAACCCCTCTGAAAGATTTCACCATCACATAAAATTTGTGACAACAGATCTTCTTCAGAGGGGATTTTTTGCGCTTTAATACAACACATACTAAAGCTTCCGTATTAAATTGTATTACATACGGGCATATTAGAAATAAACTAGTATATTGTGAGAATAGTTAAAAAATATCAATATAATATCAATAGATGATATACAGTTATACTAGCATTGCCTCTTTTACGGTACCTAGCGTTCGTTATATAATAAATATGTATTCTATCGTATAAAAGGAGGCCTAATGGCACAGTACTTTACGGAACGCCTGCAAAAGGTCTTCCACATGATTTTTACATCCTATAATCAAAAAATGGCTCAAGAAGGCTTACGTCAGTTAGAACTCATCGTCAACAATCAGCAAGGTCCAGTACAAACTGATCATCGTGCCTTGCGAAACGATATGCCCACCCTTCTTGAAAGTGATATAGATACTAAAGAAGATGCTCTCAAAATAGCCAATGATCCAGAGGCTAGAGAGCTAGGTGATGCCTATGCCCTCTTGGCACGTGTCTATGCAGGGCCTCGCTTTACCTGGGAAGAGTCTAACTTCCCAGAGGACAATATGCGTACCTATCAGTGCTTACACGATAGCATTCGCCGTTGTAGCCCTATCGGCACATTACAAGCTTTGCGCATCAAAGGTTCCATTACGCCTACCGTGGAGAAGGATATGCAAATTTCCTTCGACAAAGCATTTCGCATTGTCTATGATTACGCAAACCAAGGCGATGCCTATTGCCAATATGTTATAGGCAATGTCTTTTTCTGGCGTGATGATAATCGCATCAGCTCCGCTGAAACTATGTTAACACCTCCGCCTATGAGTTGGACTAAACGCATTCAAAGAAGCCTTACAGCAAACTCTGTGCAGGATCGCATTGCCGCTTTGCAAGGCACTGTGCCAGACGAAACATTGCAAGAAAATGCATCTAACCTTGCGAAAGAGTGGTTTAACAAGGCCCTCGATAACGGTCTTGCTATGTTCCAAGGGAACTTGCGCAATATCTATATCGACGAAGCCGATTTTACCAATGCACGCCGTGTTGCTAGGACTGCAGCCGAACTTGGTAACCCCGCCATGATGCTATATACAGGCCTCGACTGCCACGAAAACGGTAAATTTGAGGATGCTTTCACGTGGTTCACTAAAGGTGCCGCCTTAGGTCAATCTGAAAGTATCGCAGAATTAGCGGATTATTACTATCATTTCTATGATGCTAAAGCGTTACGTTCTACGATTCCCTACGATCCGGTAAAGGCTATTGGTCTCTATCGCCGGGCTGCAACGAAACAGTTTAGTGATGCAGGGTACACCGCCTTGCAGGCAGCCTTTGGCTATATCTTTCACATAGGTCACCTGCCTCTCGACTGGGGTCTCATTGCAGATTTAACACATATGGCGGCTACAAAAGATCGCTTCATATTCGCCTTGCCCTATATCGGATACATGCGAATCCACGGTTTAGGGGTAACGAAAAATATACGCTTTGGTGTGCAATCATTACTACGTGTCTTAGACGAGGAACAACGAGCCTTTGAAGAGGAGAATCGCGTTCTTTTCTATGATATTACACGCGCTTTAACACGTGTTGCTTTAGGTTATGCCTACGAAAAAGGCTATGTAACTGGCAAACCAGATTTAGATCAAGCCGTATCCTATTATGAGCAATCCCATCAATATATCTTATCTCATAAAGCCAATTTAGATCCGGAGCTAAAAGATATTCCTATCGATGACGAAGCAGAAGAACGCTTAGCCGCCTTTAAGGAGGTCGATGGTCATTGGCAGTACAAAGAAGGTGTTGCAGAGTCAACTACTACGGTACGTCCTGCGCCTACCACCTGGCCTCAAAATGCGGCCCGTTTATCTGTAACTATGGACGACTTTCTCTGGGATACGACCTTGTACGACTGGCAAACCATTGAAACGGCCTTAGAGTCACAAGAAGAAATGAAGCTCAGCTTTTACAATCATTTCCTATCCGTTCCAGATACGTTGCGTAATATTTTTAAGATCGATGTAAAACGGATACTACGAGATCACTATCAAATAAGGCTACATGGTTATGATCCATCAGAAGGACATGAAATTATCTACAAGTCCATTTACGACAAAGAAAATACCATAAACCTATTGAAAGAGCTTTACAATAATCATCAATTGCCTAACCTCGAGGATAATTGGACTATCGAGAAGAACGAAGAAAAGCCGACCTGGCATTACGTGCTCGATGTGGATCAACAGCCGTTCTTGCTAGAGGAATACGATGATGCAAATGCTATGATTCAGGCTGCCTTGCAAGGATTAAAAGAGAAAAAGTACGAACAAATTAATATTCGCACCCATGACTTTGTAGGCCCATCCTATTTCATTTTTAAAGGCAAGCAATCGACCCCATTTAGGGTGCAGCTCTATCTGAAAGAGTCCGCCCGTCATACCATCGATGACGATGGAAACCAACAAGACACGCCTGGTAAGACCTACTTATTTGAACAATATGTGGGAAACGAAGTGTCCTTAAACTATTGGATTCAAAAAACGATAAATACCTTGGAAATCCCTGAACTAGATAATTGGAAACAGTTAACAGTGCCAAAGGATTTACAAACATAAAAAAGACCATCCTCTGTGAACTGCACCCCCAAATTTGGACACAATTTTTGGAAGTGAAGTTCAACAGGATGGTCTTTTTTATTATAATGTTTTTACAACATCGGCACAGCGTGCGCAAAGTGTAGGATGTTCACTATTTTGACCTACTGTATCGCGGTGGATCCAGCAGCGTTCACATTTTTCGAGACCAGAGGCAACAACAACTGTGGCAACACCAGTTTCTTCGTCTTTAACAGCCTCTACCGGTGCAGCGCCGTTCACAATGTGAACTTCGGATACGATAACAAGTTTAGCCAAGCCTTCTTCACCAAGGGCATTCAATGCATCGAATGCAGCGCCTTCAGCATATACTGTAACGGATGCATCTAATGGATGACCGATTGTTTTATCTTGACGAGCAAGTTCCAACGCTTTTTGTACAGATGTACGCAAGTCTAACAATTGGTTCCATTTGTCAGCCAATTCTTGATTGAAGTGTTCTGGATGACCTTGTGGCCAATCTTGAAGCATAACGGATTCGCGCATGCCCTCATCTTTAGGCATGTATTTCCAAACTTCTTCCGCTGTGAAAGAAAGTACTGGAGATACCATGGCTACCAATGTTTTCAAGATTTCGTACATCGCTGTTTGAGCAGAACGACGAGCTACATTATCTTTGCTTTCAGCATACATTGTATCTTTCATTACATCAAGGTAGATGGAGCTCAAGTCTACTGTACAGAAGTTATGAATTGCATGGTACAACATGTGGAATTCATAGTTTTCGTACGCATCAGTAACCTTTTGACGTACTTCTTCTAAGCGCAACAATGCCCATTTATCGAATTCGGACATATCTGCGTAAGCCACTTTATCGGTATTCGGATTGAAGTCATCCAAGTTACCGAGCAAGAAACGGAATGTATTACGGATCTTACGGTATACTTCGGATAATTGTTTTACGATGTCTTTGGACAAACGTACGTCTGCTTGGTAATCCGCAGAAGATACCCACAAACGCATTACATCGGCACCGTATACATCGATGATGTCGCTTGGAGCCACTGTATTACCTACAGATTTAGACATTTTGCGACCTTCACCGTCCACAACGAAGCCGTGAGTCAATACGGAGTTGTATGGTGCTTTACCAGTTGTAGCTACTGCAGTCAACAAGGAAGAGTTAAACCAACCGCGATGTTGGTCAGAACCTTCAAGGTACATAGCACATGGTACGTCAAGATCATTAACTTCGAGTACGCCAGCCCAAGAGGAACCAGAGTCGAACCATACGTCCATGATGTCTGTTTCTTTTTTGAACTCATCATGACCGCAATGAGGACATTTGAAACCTTCTGGTAATAATTCCTTAGCGCTGTGCGCCCACCAAGCATCGGAGCCTTCTACGGCTACTTTTTCTTGTAATGCTTTGATAGTATCATCGTTGATGATGTGCTCGCCGCAGCTTTCACAATAGTAAATAGGAATTGGCACGCCCCAAATACGTTGACGAGAAATTACCCAGTCACCGCGGTCGCGAACCATGTTGAAAATTCGGTCGTGGCCCCATTTAGGAATCCATTGCACTTGGTTGTCGATTGCATCAAGCGCTTGTTGACGATAACCATCTACAGAGGAGAACCATTGTTCTGTAGCACGGTAGATGACAGGATTTTTACAACGCCAGCAGTGAGCGTATTGGTGACGCAAGCTAGATTTGTGAAGCAATGCATTATTGTGCGCCAAGATTTTGATTACAGGCACCTCTGCATCGTGGATTTCTACATCAGCCAATGGGAATTCAGTATCACCATAACGATTGTCGTCTACTTGTTTTGTGTAGTTACCAGTTTCATTAACAAGAGATACGATAGGAAGTTCAGTTTTGCCTTCCTTGTTATAACGCATAACGATGTTAAAGTCATCTTCACCGTGTGCAGGAGCTGTATGTACGCAACCAGTACCTGCTTCGAGTGTTACATGGTCACCACACAATACTGTAGCATTACGTTCAACAAATGGATGTTTGAATTCAGCCAATTCTAAATCTGCACCAGAGAAGCGATTTACGATTTCATAGTCTTCGATACCGATATCTTTCATCGCCGCATCAACTAGCTCAATAGCCATCAAGTAGTATTCGTCGCCTACTTTTACCCAACCATATTCAAGGTCAGGGTTAACGGAGATTGCTACGTTGGCAGGCATTGTCCAAGGAGTCGTTGTCCAGATAACAGCAAATGCTTGTTTTGGATCTACACCAGCTGGCAATGTTACCTTTTTCTCGGATACGTAAGGGAATTTTACGTAGATGGAGAAGGATTTTTTCTCAGCATATTCGATTTCTGCTTCTGCCAATGCAGTTTCGCAGTGAGTGCACCAGTATACAGTTTTAAGACCTTTATAGATGTGTCCGCGTTTTGCCATTTCGCCGAAGATACCAAGTTGTTTTACTTCGAACTCAGGGCGCAATGTCAAATACGGACGGTCCCATTCGCCTAATACACCAAAACGAATGAAATCTTGTTTTTGTGTTTCTACGCACTCCAATGCATATTCCTTACATTTATTGCGCAAGTCCAATGGAGCCATTTCATGACGGTTAAGACCAGTGTTTTTAATAACCGCATGCTCGATTGGCAAACCGTGCGTATCCCAACCAGGAATGTAGCGAGTATAATGACCAGTCATAGTCTTGTATTTCATGATGATATCCTTCAACGTTTTGTTGAGGGCATGACCGATATGCAATTTACCGTTCGCATATGGAGGACCATCATGCAAAATGAATGGCTTTGCGTCTTTACGCAATTCCAAACGTTTTTGATAAATCTTGTTATCTTCCCAGAATTTTAAGATTTCTGGTTCGCGCTTAGGCAAATTGCCGCGCATTGGGAATTCTGTTTCAGGCAAATGTAACGTCTTACCGTAATCCATGATGTGCTCCTTTTACATAAAAAAATCGCCCGCCCCCGAAGGGACGGACGTCATATCCGTGGTACCACCCTACTGACTCTCGTTACTTGTGAAAGCTAACGCCACCGCAACTGCGATTGTCACACCATGCTAGCACATGATTGTAACACATAAGACGCAACTCATCACGTAAACTGTGAAAGCCACTTAAACATATAACGGTGTTCACCGGCAGGGTTCCTGCTTGCTCCAAAGTGATCCGCAAATCTCTAGATTTCCAAACCTTTCAGCCCATGAGTTTGGTCTCTACAAAATCCGTCTGAGACATGCCGTCTTTTTCAACGCAATATTCATATAATAAATAATTATAGGACTCAAACGGGGAAATTGTCAAATACTTCATTTATAAATTTAACAGAACCTACATTCCCTATTAAGCAAAAGAAAAAGCCTACTTACGTAGGCTTTATTGTATATACAATTATTAGATTGCACTCATGAGAATTAGTTCAAGAATAATAATTGCAATGCACACGTACATGAATTTACGATCCATGTCGTCAGTTGGAGTTTCTTTAAGACCAGTGCGAGCGGCTTCTTCAGCAGTAATTACTTCATAACTCATTGGGGATCCGTATTGATTATCACCTTCATCACCCTTTTGAGCGAGTAGATAAATAACATAGATAATACCAAATGGAATCAAGCTAATCAAAAGCATCCAACCACTTTTACCAATGTCATGTAAACGACGAGCAGCCAGACCAATGGAAGGCAATAAAATTGCAAGATTATATACTATGGAAATAAGCCCTACAACACTTGCTAGCGCAGTATCCATTACAAGGGCACTCAATACATTGAAGATACCAGCAATAACAATTGTGATACCATAGAAACGCCAATATTCACTGCGGCTTGCACGACCTTTGAAATTAGCATAATTACCCATAATCGTATGTTTAAAATTATCTACATACGAAAGATTCTTGATAGACAAATCAGTCATAATCTTCTCTCCTCTAGAAATAACAAATAAATTCTTCTTGAAAATATTATATCATTACTGTTGACGATTTTGAAAATCAATGTCTATATGTTTTGGGCATAACCTATGCTTTATATTTCATTATTGGATACATCATAAACTACATAGCACTAGTCATAAGTAGTTTATCTACCAAAAACCAAAGTACAAAGATAGCGCAGAATAGTCCTGCCGTTAGTCCCATAGATGGCGTAGTATCAATAAGACCTAATTCACGGGCCATTTGTTTTGTTACAACCACTTGACCTGTAGGGGGACCAAAGCGATTTGATTGGCTTTCACCAGGCAGAGCCATAAGGATCAACAGGATAACGGTCCCTATCACAGGGATGAATCCAATAAATACGAGGCCCCCTGAGCGGCCTTGATCATGTAAACGTCGCACTGAAACGGCCACGCCAGGGATAACCATAATCACGGACAAGAGGACAAGGATGACCAAACCAAAACCTACGCCTACTACGCTAGATAGTGGACTAATATAGCTCAAAAAAGCACAAGTAAATAGAATGGCCACAAACAACAATTGATAAACTAACAAGAAATGCCAATATTCACTACGACTTGCACGACCATCAAAATCAGCATATTTATAAACCAAACATTGTTTAAAGTTTTCAATCAAGCCTAGATTGTATTTATCTAACGAGATTTGTGGCCTACTAACATGCCCACATTCTGGGCAGTAACAATCTGTTTTCAACACTGCATGTCCACAATAGGGACAAGATTTCATAATAAACTCCTTCTAGCTACAAACAGAAATCAGCAAAGATTACGATGTCCTGCTGTACTTAACACATATAACAACTAAGATATTCTTTATTTATTAATATCTAAGTTTTTAAATTCATCTGAAATTCATTTTACTATAAAGTGTTATATTGTCTATAAAGGAGATGTTAAACTTTTATAAAATAAAATAATGAGATTGTTAATAAATACAGGTGATTATTACATGTATCCATTCCCATTAATTCCATACCATAATATCTCTCTAATGATATCAGCAATAATAATAGATTGGATAATAAAGATGGCAATCCCCATCGCCCAATCTTGACGACGGGATGGAGTTTCTTCTAGTCCTGTAGCCTTGCTAACCTCAGGAGTAATAGGTGTATAGCCGGTTCTTTCACCATAGGAATTCTCTCTTTCATCGCCACGACGCAATTCGTAAACGAGGAATATAAAGAAGCCTATAACAGGAATAAATGAGATTAGCTGCGTCCAACCACTCCGGCCAATATCATGCATACGCCGCGCTGTGATAGCTATATTGGGAATTATAAAGAAAAGAGATACCCCTACAGCAACATTATCAATAAGTGTTTCATAATTAGGAAAGCCCAAGGTACTACAAAGTAAAGCTAAAATCCCAAGTAATCCTTGTATCAGTGTAACACCTGCCACGAATCGCCAATATTCACTACGGCTAACACGGCCGTTAAAATTAGCATAATTTCTAATGCCTAATTTGAAGGCATCAGTATAGTTCAAATCATATATATTTATGGTTGACATAACCTAATCCTCCTCCGCGGCTTCAATAGCAACAATGCCCCAGCCTTTGCCTTCATTATGCAAACGAACTAATAGAGGCTCTAGATTATCTTCAAAGGTAACGGTAAAGCCCATATAGTTTACAACAATATCATCATCTTGGTCTTGAGAAACATAGTTAAGCTGTATCGCTTTCACCTTAGGAACCTCGTCCTTAGTCATGGCTTGCTCCCATAGTTCAAAGGTACCATATCGCTCCATAGCACGAGCGCTCAAATAACGATATGCACCACGATAATCCTTTTTATTGAGGGCTTCATAATAATTACTTACCACAGTACGCCCCTCTGTTGTAGCCGTTTCACTTTGTAAAAGACGATTTGCTTGTTTCGTTAACGAACTAGGTTCCAAATTGCCATAAGCAGTCTCTTCTACCATAAAATTATGATTAATCATTGTACTACCTGCACTAGTGGCTAGGCATCCTAATACTAATATGGCCACAATAAAGAGGCCCGATACGGAACGTTTTTCCTCTGATTCATTAGATATAGGCGATGTGCGCTTACAGAATAGATACAATAATGCAAGCCAGCCTAAAAAAGGAACCAATAGTAAAATCATCAACATTGGATCATTATTAGAGTCTCGTAGCCGTCTTGCCATTAGCATAATCTTCGGCAAGCATAACAGGATGGACAATACAACTAATACGCCGCCACCGATAGAGACAGCATAAAGAAATCCGTACGGTATGTAGGTTGCAAGACCTGTAATACATATAATTAAGCCATATACAAAGGATATAGCACTTATGGTAAGCCAAAAATCGGCTGTATTTGTACGTCCTTTACTGTTTGCATAGTTTTCCACTAGCTCACGATAGAGGATTTCGTATACTCTCTGTTTCATAAAACTCCTACCATAATCTTAGATAATAAATATATATAGATATTCCTATTATACTATGATTTATCAACTTAGTTGATTCATTTTTTGTTCATGAAATATGCCTATACTACAGATATATTTCTTACAACTAAAATTCGTACAATCAATTATACAGGAGATAATTATGAAAGCTAAATTAATGAAAGCAGTAGCTTTAGCTAGCTTAGGTGCCTTCTTAACAGTTGGTATTGGTGCCAATGTAGCCCAAGCCAAAGATTACCACTTCAAAATCGGTGAAAATCATCGCATGGTAAAAAATGATGATGGCACAGTAGATAGCAGCGCTCATCCATGGTACAAAGTAAATGATAAAAAGAAAAAGCACAGAAAGCATAGAATATCTGAACGTGAAAAGCATGATAAAAATGCAACAGCAAAACGCAGTGAACAACATCAACGTTCTGAATCCTCTAATGACTAAGCCTTGCGCATAATACATATTACTAGCCCTATAAACACAAAACTAAATTAACCAACCAATGAAAAGGACGTTATACATTGTATAACGTCCTTTTGTGTTATCCCCTATATAAATTTTCCCAAGCCTATATGAGTTATTATATTATGCGCCAGCCTTTAGAACAGCTTGTTTCATGGATTGTACGTAATCAAACAACGCTTGGTCCGCATGTTCGCCATGTTCTGCTACGATTTTAACGATAGCAGAACCTACGATGGCTCCATCGGATACGCGCGCCATAGCTTCTGCTTGTTCTGGCTTAGAAATACCGAAACCAACAGCTACAGGAATATCCGTATATTTGCGAATCGTTTCAACAATGGATTTAATATCCGTCTTGATTTCACTGCGCATGCCTGTAACGCCAAGGGAAGATACACAGTATACAAAGCCTTCTGCATCTTTAGCAATCATTTCGATGCGATTTTCAGATGTTGGTGCAATTAAGGATACCACTTCAACACCATGCTTATGAGCCACACTAGCGAGCTCGCCTTTTTCTTCAAATGGCATATCTGGCACGATAACACCAGAGATTCCTACCTCTTCACAGAGGGTAAAGAATTTTTCACGACCGAATACGTAAATAGGATTCAAATAGGTCATGAACACGAGTGGCACTGTTACTGCCTCTTCACCTGTACGCAAACGACGCACCATATCGAAGATATCGTTGATTTTTACACCTGTAGAAAGCGCACGCGTGCTTGCCTCTTGAATAACTGGGCCTTCCGCTGTTGGGTCAGAGAAGGGAATACCAATTTCTACCATGTCCGCACCGGCTTTCACCATAATACGAATATAACGTTCTGTATTCTCAATACCGTGGTCACCAGCGCTAATGAACGGGATGAATGCCTTGCCCTTTGTGAAAGCGTCTTTAATTTTACTCATGAAGATCCACCCCTCTGTATTTCGCCATAGCCGCCACGTCTTTGTCGCCACGACCGGATAAACAAATAATAATGATGTCGTCCTTGCTCATAGTAGGAGCAATTTTACGTGCATGTGCCACCGCATGAGCACTTTCAATGGCTGGAATAATACCTTCCAAGCGAGATAAGTATTCAAAGGCATCGACTGCTTCGTCATCTGTAACAGGCACGTATTCAGCACGACCGCTATCGTGCAAGTACGCATGTTCAGGGCCGATACCAGGGTAATCGAGGCCTGCAGAGATAGAGTATACTGGAGCGATTTGTCCATCTTCGTCTTGGCAGAAGTACGATTTCATGCCGTGGAAAATACCAACGGAACCCTTTGCGATTGTCGCCGCATGTTCTTCTGTATCGATGCCACGACCTGCCGCTTCACAACCGATGAGACGAACACTTTCATCTGGAATGAAGTGATAGAACATGCCCATCGCATTAGAGCCGCCACCTACACAAGCCATAACAGCTGTTGGTAATTTTCCTTCTGCTTCGAGGATTTGCTCACGCGCTTCACGGCTGATAATGGATTGGAAATCGCGTACAATCATAGGGAATGGATGAGCACCCATAACGGATCCCAGTACGTAATGCGTATCGGACATGCGGTTTGTCCATTCGCGCAACGCTTCGGAAACCGCATCTTTCAATGTACTAGTACCTGTTGTTACAGGATGTACCTTAGCTCCTAGCAATTCCATACGATATACGTTAAGTGCTTGACGTTCACAGTCCTCTGCACCCATGTATACTTCGCATTCCATGCCCATCAACGCAGCGATAGTAGCCGTTGCCACACCGTGTTGACCTGCGCCGGTTTCAGCAATAACACGAGTTTTGCCCATCCGTTTTGCCAATAACATTTGGCCGATTACGTTATTCAACTTGTGAGAACCAGTATGATTTAAGTCCTCACGTTTTAAATAGATTTTGGCACCTCCAAGGTCCTTTGTCATGCGATCTGCATAGTATAAAAGGGATGGACGACCTGTATATTTTTTATGTAAATCCTCAAGTTCGTGTACGAAATCAGGATCATCTTTGTACTTGTTGTACGCCTCTTCTAATTCGATGACTGCATTCATCAATGTTTCTGGCATAAATTGGCCACCAAAGGAGCCAAAATAGCCATGTCTTTGTTCACTCATATAACTTACCTTTCTATATACCATTCCTACTAGCACGCCATATTATGGCATTGCTATTGTTCTCACAATGTTGGTGAAAGCTTTAATTTTCTCATCGTCCTTCACACCATCTGTTTCGATGCCGCTGCTAATATCGATGCCATAAGGGCGAACCGTGCGAATAGCGTGCGCCACATTGGTGCTATCGATACCACCAGCGAGCATGAACGGACGTTCAAACTCATCTAAGCAAGACCAGTCGAACACTTCGCCCGTACCGCCCCGCTCATCTTTATGGTATGCATCAAACAGCAACATATCGGCACTGCTATCGATCCACGCCTCAGCATCTGTAGAGCTACGGATTTGAACAGCCTTCCACACCTCTACATCTGTTTTCTCTTTGAGAGCCTTGATGAAAGCCTCATCTTCGTCGCCGTGCAGTTGCACCGCATCAAGATTGGCGTCTGTAGCAATCGTAACGAGATTTTCTAGCGTTTCATTGACGAAAACGCCGACAGTTTTAATAGCTTCTTGATGTATAAGCGTCGGACTTGCATTTTCTGTACTAGTCAGTATCCCTTCATGCGCATCACCAGTTGCTGTTCCTTCTTGCACAGCACCAATTACTGCTCCATCTTGTACTACATCATTACTGCATTGTACTTCGTCTCGACTATATAGATTTCCATATTGCTTATGTAGTTCTTCAACCAATGTTTTAGCTTGGTCTACAGTGACTTGTCGTTTACTTGATGCAAATACAAGGCCCATGTAGTCTGGTTTTGCTTCTACTACAGCAGGGATTGTTTCCACTTTGGAGATACCGCACATCTTAACCTTTGGTGTGTAGTAGGTTGGACCATAGAGATATGCTAATTTCTCCACCTTGTTAGGAGAACGCATAAAGGTTTCACCCATCAAGGCTACGCCGATATTGTTATCCCGCAACACTTGAATATCCTCTGGTGTTTCAAGGCCGCTTTCAGATACGAAGATCACATCGTCTTGAACGAGATTCCGCAAGCGTACACTGTTTTGTACATCTACAGTAAAGTCTTTCAAATTGCGGTTGTTAACGCCGATAATACGCGCACCGCAATCGATGGCCATTTGTACTTCGTGCTCATCATGAGCCTCTACCAAAGAGGACAATCCAAGCGAATCAGCTAGCTCACGGAACTTTGTTAATGTTGGCACATCGAGGCATGCACAGATTAATAAGATGGCACTAGCGCCCCAAACCTTCGCTTGGTAGATTTGGTATTCATCGATGATAAAGTCCTTGCGAAGCACGGGAATTTTTACGGTGCTTGCAATCTCTTGCAAATATTTTTTATCGCCTTTAAAGAAGTCTGGCTCCGTCAATACAGAGATAGCCGCTGCACCAGCAACCTCATATTCTTTAGCGATGTCTAAATATGGGAAGTCCTCAGCAATGATTCCCTTAGATGGAGATGCCTTCTTTACTTCGCAAATAAAGTTGAAGTCTTGCTGACGAAGGGCTGCTTCAAAAGGAAATCCTGTATCAGATGGTAACGCTAAAGCCGCTGCTTTCACAGCCTCAGGAGACTCCACCTGTTTTTCTTGGGCTACCCGAATTTTGGTAGCCTCTATAATCTTATCTAAAATCAATGGTCATACCTCTTGGGTTGCTTTCACAAACTGTTCCATTGTCGCAAGCGCCTTACCAGAATCGATTATATGTTTCGCCTCTTCGATGCCCTCTGCCAATGTAATGCCGTCTTTTGCTAGGTAAATCGCCATGCCCGCGTTAAGAACAACCGCAGTGCGTTTACCGCCTTGCTCACCACCGAGAACGCGGCGAGTAATCTCAGCGTTCACCGTAGCATCGCCACCTTCAAGCTCAGTTTTATCAGCGTATTCGAAACCATATTCCTTAGGATCGAATTCGTAGCTTGTGAAAGTACCATTATTAATTTCGCATACGTACGTTTTATTGGTAGCCGTAATCTCATCAAGGCCGTCAAAGCCGTGTACCACAGCACCGCGTTTAACGCCAAGATTAGCCAATACGCGAGCCAACGGTTCTACTAAGGATTTGTCGTAAACACCCATCAACTCAACCGTAGCACCGGCTGGATTTGCCAAAGGTCCAAGGATGTTAAACACAGTACGCACGCCCAATGCCTTACGTACAGGGCCTGCATATTTCATAGCTTGATGATATACAGGCGCAAACATGAAGCACATATTGGCTTTGTTAAGCACTGCCTCGTTTTGTTCACCATTAAGCTCTAATTTAGCGCCCAACGCTTCGATCAAGTCTGCAGCACCACATTTACTAGATACACTGCGGTTACCATGCTTTGCTACAGGAATGCCTGCTGCAGAAATAATGAACCCAGACGTAGTGGAAATGTTGAACGTATTAGCCTCGTCACCACCAGTACCTACAATTTCCACAACAGTGCCGTTATGAGGCACGGAGCCAGCCTTCTCGCGCATAACCTCAGCGAACGCCGTAACCTCATCTACAGTAGGGCCCTTTGCTGCCAATGCGCATAAGAAACCAGCCATAGGAACCTCGGCTACCTCACCGCTCATAATTTTATTCATTGTATCTTTAGCAAGGTCGTAAGATAAATCCTGACCATGCGTTACTGCATATAATGCGTCTTTAATCATTTATATCTCCTTACTTGTTGTTCATTTTACTTCGGTTCAACGATAATAGGGCATATACCAGCGTTAATGCTACATGTGATTCACGTGGACCTATGCCCTCCACTGGCCGGGTCTGACTGCGGCCTGTGGCCTTCGCAGGGCCAAAGTCGGGCCTAGAACCCCGTGAACTCACATAAACACTAGGACATTTAATCTTTTATATGCCCTACTCACCGTCCCAATCGCAATAAAATGAACAACAATTCAATATCTCTCAAATGATCCTGCGCATTATATAAAGTAACGCACAGGTCATTTCTTTATAAGGTGGTGGGAATGGTGGTGCTTTGCACCACCTTTTCCTATATTAGGAGTTCTGATTCGCAGATTTCTTAAAAAAAATATAACTACAGTTCACAATATGTATTGTAGAGGGGCTATTAAGTAGGTACTACCAAAGTTGAGTTGGCAGGAAATAAGGTCTTAAGGAGCGACTTGGCGGCCCCACGTAGTGGGGTGGGTGGCCATCGGAGTTCCGAGAGACCTTATTTCTGCCTTACCGTACTAGTAACTAATAATAGCTCCTCGAATACAAAACAGTGGTTATTTTTCTAAGAAATTGCGAATCATTTGTTCCCCGTTCGGTGTCATGATGGATTCCGGATGGAATTGCACTCCATATATCGGGTAGTCTTTGTGTTCTACGCTCATTACTTCGCCGTCGTCTGTAATGGATGTGACGATGAGTTCGCTTGGCATGGTTTCGTCGATAATCGCCAAGGAGTGGTATCGAGCGACTTCAAATTGTTCAGGCAAGCCCTTGAGGATTTTGGATGGGTGTACTTGTTTGGCTACGCTTTGTTTGCCGTGCATTACTTGTTTAGCGTAAGAAACGGTGCCGCCGAATACTTCGCCGATGGCTTGGTGTCCGAGGCATACGCCGAGGATTGGGAATTCCCCTTTGCATTCACGCAATAGCTCTTCGTATACACCCGCATCAGCTGGTCTGCCAGGTCCTGGTGAAAGTATCACATAGTCTGGTTTCAAAGCACGGATTTCTTCAACTGTTAATTCATCGCTGCGGATGACTTTAATATCTGGATCGATAGAGCCTACTAATTGATATAGATTAAAGGAAAAGCTATCGTAATTATCTATAAGGAGTACCATTATTCTACCTCCTGTGCATCTGTAATTGCGGAAATCATGGATTGGCCTTTGATCAAGGTTTCATTAAACTCGCTTTCAGGAACGCTATCTCGAACGATGCCTGCGCCAGCGCGAACATAAACCTTACCGCCTTTATTCATAGCCATGCGGATGCCGATACATACGTCCATGTTACCAGAGAAGTCGATGTAACCTACGGCACCTCCGTATACACCGCGCGGACTTTTTTCAAGTTCGTGTAAAATTTCTATAGCACGAATCTTAGGCGCCCCAGACAAGGTGCCTGCTGGCAGTGTAGCACCGATTGCATCGAGTGCATCTTTGCCGTCTTGCATGTCACCGCTTACAGTAGATGTAATGTGAATTACATGGGAGAAACGTTGCAACATATGTAACGCCTCTACTTTTACGGAACCAAATTTAGAAATTTTACCTAAATCGTTACGACCAAGGTCAACAAGCATATTATGTTCAGCCAATTCTTTTTCGTCATTGATAAGTTTTTCTTCAATCGCAAGGTCCTCTGCTTCATTTTTGCCACGGCGCATAGTGCCTGCAATTGGGAAGGTGTACATTTTGCCGTCTGTCAGTTTCACCAATGTCTCTGGAGATGCCCCTGTGAGCTCTACATCGCCACCAGATAGGTAGAACATATATGGAGATGGATTCAAAGTACGCAATACGCGGTATGCATTTAACAAGCTGCCTTCGAATTCAGCTTCGCGTCGGTTAGATACAACACATTGGAAGATATCCCCTTCCTTGATATAGTGCTGCGTCTTTTTAACAACTGCTTCAAACTCATCCTTTGTAAATTCAGAGGTAAACTCTGTTTTAAGGATGCCTTTTGGCACATCCGCCTCTTTGCCGTTTACAACGAGATCAGCAAGAGTTTTCAATTCAAGCTCAGCCTTGTTGTAGTTGCGTTCTAAATCATTTGTGCTGATGTTAGCGATTAAGTAAATTTTATTTTTATAGTGATCAAAAGCGATAACCTTATCAAAGAGCATAAGGTCTACATCGTTTACCATCGCAGAGTCATCATCTGGCGTTGGGAAATCCAATGTTGGCTCGATGTAACGAATATATTCACATGCGAAGTACCCTACAAAGCCACCTGTAAAAGTTGGTAACTCTTCTAAGCGAGGGCTTTTATATTGGCTCAAAATATTACGAATCTCTGCGGCTGGATCAGAGCACTCAAAGGTACGTGTAGTACCGTCTTTGATGGTCATTTTATGATTTTTACAGAATAGCTCAATCTTAGGATCGTAGCCCAAGAAGGAATAACGGCCCCAATGATTACTATTATCCGCACTTTCAAGCAAGTACGTATGACTGCTCACTTGTTTTAACGCTTTCAACACGCTAATCGGTGTGCGTACGTCGGATAAAATTTCCATATATACAGGCACGATATCGTAGCCCGGTGCGATAGCTTTCACACGGTCAAGACTAGGGAAAATCATGAGAACCTCCATCTGGCATTTGCCAATAAAAAAACTCGCCCATGACAATATAACGTCAAGGACGAGTTTATAGTTCTATTATTACAATATGATTGTATGTGCTATAAATCGCGGTACCACCTTGTTTGAATGCAGTGCATTCCCCTTTCGCAGGATACTAACATATCCCTCACGACTAACGCTCGTGTGACGTCGCACCATACTAGGAATGAAAGTTCATTCTGTTCCATGCGCCCTCGGTGGTCCATTTAATAAGCTGCGTACTACGGGTTCTCAGCTAATCCCGCTCTCTGTGAGTGCATTTCCTATTTTTATCTCCACCTCATCGGTTTCTTTAGGCGAGTATAAAATTATAATCTGATTATAATGTTTCTATAGAATGAAAGTCAAGGAAAATCTTAACTTTCAATACGCCAAGATTTTTTAAACAAAAGATAATAACTAACAAAAATATTAATATACGGAACAAAAAGTCCAATAATCCACAACCCGCTTAATAGAGAATCATGAAGTCTACGTATGCCTAATGTAATCATTGCTAAAGCTGGCCATATCAGGATATACATAAAGCCCCACTGTGGTATATAAAGAGGTATACCAACCTGAACAATTAACGATACTACGGATATAGCCATATACATAATGACATCCATGAAAAGACGAGATCCTACAAGACCAACCCAAAAAGCTGATACGGAAGCTCTTCCTTTAATATCGAATGGCTTAGCAAATAAAACATCCCATATACAACCACACACATAGTCGAATGTACCAATATCTTTATCTTCACTAACGGTGGAGCTTCTATCGTAGGCAATAATATAGTTATTATAGCTATCCCGCCCTTCATCTAAGCCATACTTATTAAAATCAGGCACACTAAGAGGCAACGCAAAACAAGCCAAGATAAAATACTGCCAGAAAAATCCTTCCCAATAAAAGCCTGCATTGATAAAGGTTTCAGATATAGATTCCCAACTGAAACTCATCCCCCAATACACCCACAAACTTAGGTATGCTATGGGTACTAAGATCATATACCACAAGGATGAACCACAGTCATTTAGTCTACGTTTGAGGATAAAAATAGTTGCAATTACATGTATAATCTGTAGACATCCAAAATAAATATAAGACAAATACTGACTATCTTGCAGTGAACGACCTTGAATAAGCACTACCAATAAACCAAATATAAGATAGGATAAAAATTTACTAACCATTAAGCCAAGCACACCCCACAAATATGCTAGTCTGCCTATCCTTTGATTCACTCTCAACATTTCTATATTTTGTTTAAATAGTGAAATTTCATTATGTAACCACATTAAAATAAAGCTCTCTTCTCTCTCATACCGAAGGATATCTACAAATTAAAGCTATGTAAACATAATCAATACAAAAACATATAGATAAATAATAGTAACATGAAGCTCAAAAATACTATCACAATAAGACTATTCTTATAATCTTTAGATACTTTTTTTTGAGCAATCTGTAGTATTCGACTTACAATAAAAGAAATGCCAGCAATTATCATAAATCTAAGCGAAATTTCCGTTAAACCTTCAATACAATAATAAGTAAATGCAACAATAATCAATAAAGAACTACATATACAGACCCATTTATATAAATTAGGGAATAACATATATTTTCTCCTAGCTGCTTCCTGCTCAGAAAGTTGTTTCCCCATAACATACTTATAATACCCTCTACAATTAAGAATCAACATAACTAAGGCTGCAATCATCATATCAAAATTTATATTTCTCATATTCATCCCTTTTATTGTTATATCACACCCAGTTTTCTATCTATTCTAATATAAATAATTAAAATTGAATATATTATTCCTCAAGCAATCGATAATTTATATTGTTTTCCTCTAAACACTAATAGTATACTGAAATTACATATGTTGTCAGCTTCTACTGATTATTATGCGGAGGAGAGAGAATGAGTTTTTATTTTACTGATCAAATACAGCAGTCTTTCAATAAAATATTCCATCAATGTAATAAAGATATTGCTTGGGCGGGCAAGGCTGAGCTTGATGCCCTTGTGAAATTGGACGAGGAAGGTCAAAAGATTCCAGGTATCGGCGATGTGTACGCTATTTTGGCGCGCGTCTATTCTGGACCTCAGTTCACGTGGATTGAAGCAGGCTTCCCTGAGGATGACACAAAGGCGTATAGTTATTTACATACGGCTATTCGCAAAGGCAGTGCCATCGCTATTTTACAAGCTATGCGTACCTCTGGTGCCCTTACACCAACTATTGAAAAAGAGTTGCCTATGACGAAGGACCAAGCATTCCAGCGCGTCTATGAGGGCGCCCAAAAGGGTTGTTCCTACTGTGCCTACGCCATTGCCAATGTATACCAATGGGGGGATTACCACATCTTACCATCGGCTCGAAAGGTGGCTAACGAAGGTGAACCATCTACCTTTGTCCGTTTCTTAAAAAGCTTATTTGTACAAGCAGATCAACGTAGATCGACCAATAAAATAAATGCTATTGCTCAACAATGGTTGCGTAAATCTGCCGATGCAGGCCTTGTTATTGCATACCGAAACTTGCGCATTACCTATGTAGAGCAAGATAATAGGGCAATGGAAGAACAAGTCATTTTTGAAGGTGCCAAAGCAGGTTTGCCACTCATGATGTATTTAGCAGGCGATATTTGTAAGTCTCGCGGGGAGCATGAACGAGCTCTCGAATATTTTGAGCGTGGTGCGGCCATGAATAATGGCATGTGTTTGCGTGAAGCTGCCGAGTACTATGCAAAACCATGTGAGTCTAACAAAAGAATTCCTCAGAATATTCAAAAGGCCCTCAAATACTATGAGCGTGCTGCTATAAGCCCAGATTATTTAGACTTTAACGACCACGCTTATGCTACCATGCAAGCCATCATTCTTCGCACCTTGAATATCGATGGTCAGTCTCAAGACTGGTCTCGCATCGCTCACTTATTGCAACAACCAGCTATTTACACGCTCGATGCTATTTGGCCGTATCTCGCTTATGTATTTACTTTCAAAAAAGGTAATACCCCTGCTATAAGAACCGCCATAGAGTGCGTCAATCAGGCTAGCAAATGTTTCGATAGATACGGTAGTTATGACTATGCGGACCATCTATGGCAACTGGCCGCCGGCTATTGCTACGAAATTGGTGCCATTACAAAAGAACCTGATTTAGACCAAGCCGTTACGTTCTACGAGCATGCTCGTGAAAGCATCAATCGTCTCAACACAAGAAACGATAATTGGTTAGGTACTGGTGAGCCGTTGGCAATTCCTGACGAAGCCTCTGAGCGATTAGAGGCCTTTGAACTCGTTGATGGACATTATCAGTACAAAGAAGGGATAACGCAATCTTCTACAACATGTAACCCTATGCCACCTGCATGGCCGCAAAACTCTGTCGATGTATTAGAAATCTTCGAGAATTCTACTACTGGTTGGCGCACGAATAAATACGACTGGAATTTCATTCAACGGGAATGGGATACACAAAAATATCTCAGCTTTATCATCTATGATAATCGTCAATCCATAGAAAACATCATTTACGATGTGTACAGTATCGTTATGTTCCACAATGAAGACAAAAACTCTTGTACTATCTATCTATACGGCTACATTGAGGAGCCTAGCGAACTAGATGAAAACGTGGATCCTAGGGTATATGAAATAAGATACTTTAAAGAAATGTCCATTCCTGCAGGTCTCGCTTTAATTAAAGACTTCTATGATAATGCTACATTGCCTGTGATTGATGAAAGCTGGGAGAAACAGTACAAAAATACTACGCCTCCTAGAGAATATGTATTAACTTGTGACAACGATATCTTCTACCTCAATCAATATGAACTTTCCAATCAAATGATTAAGGATGCCTTAGAAGGCGTAGCCAATGGCAAGTACGATATCATTGCGGTTCGCCCATCTAACCTCGACGATCCGGGTATTAGCTACTTCATCGAGCGCGGAAAAGGTAAAAACTTACATATTTCTCTCTATATCACTATAGAAGACGACGTAGAAGATGACATCGTATATGGCTTTAAACGGGAATCTAGCAACTTAACCTCCATTAATTACTGGATCCAAGAATCTATAGCAAGCAATAAACTTCCGGACTTAAGCGATTGGGAAGAAGTTAAAAAGAAAGACTAAAGGAGGGATACTTTGGAAACGTGGAAACGAACGGTGTACATTTGCGCATTCTGCATATTCTTCATGTCCCTCGGGATTAGTCAGGTAAGCCCTATTCTCCCTCTATACTTCCATGAAATGGGCTTAAGCGATACAGGATCGATAGCACAATGGTCCGGTGCCTCCATGGGCATCACCTTCCTCATTGTCTGCTTAGCAGCTCCCTTCTGGGGCCGATTAGCAGACCGTAAGGGACGTAAGATTACCCTCATACGCTCTAGTCTTGGTATGGCTATATGTAGTATATTATTGGGCTTTCAGACTACACCAGAAGGTGTGTTCCTCGTTCGTACATTGCAAGGGTTAGTAAGCGGTTTTTACCCCGCATCGGTAACACTTATCGCGTCAGAAACACCGCAAAACCATACAGGTTGGGCTCTAGGGATTATAGGATCCTTTAGCCTTGCAGGCTCACTAGCCGGTCCGCTTGTAGGAGGGTATCTCAGTGATGTAGTAGGTATTCGAAATGACTTCTTTATCATCGGGGCCCTTATGCTTATCTCCTTTGGCTTGACGGCAATGCTGGTACATGAAAACTATGTTCCAAAGCCACTTGTTGAGAAGCAAACCTTTAGAAATCTAAAAACTCACTTACCTGAGTTTTCTAGTTTAGTCGCTTTATCTGCAACCTCCTTCCTGTATGCCATTTCGGTTACCGCCATCTCCCCCATTATGACGGTTTACATTAAAGGAATGCTACCAAGCAATACGGAAAATATAGCCTTCATATCTGGTGCTGTGTTCTCTGCCATGGGTATCGCCCAATTCTTTAGTAGCTCTCCACTCGGGAAATTAGTAGACCGTATAGGCCCTAGAAAGGTGCTCATCTACTCGATGATCTATGTAGGTCTACTCAATATACCGCAAGCCTATGTGGACTCTGTGTATGTACTTGGGTTTATCCGTTTCTTGCAAGGTTTTGGGCTAGGTGGTATGTTACCTGCGCTCAATACCTATTTAGCATCAAAAACACCTAAGGAATATACGGGACAAGTATTCTCGTACAATCAGTCTTGTTTGTCTATGGGTTACTTTCTAGGCTCCTTTGGTGGTTCCATCGTAGCCGCTCAATTTGGCTTCACAACCCTTTTCTGGGCATGTAGCCTTACCTTTATCGGCGCTGCCCTATGGGTTGCGTTAAAACTAAAGTAACGCCGTAATACAACGAAAATAGTGCAAATGCATTAAAGAAACTATATAAACAAATAAAAAGAGCTGTTCTCAGAACTCAGATGTGTACTGATTCCGAAACAGCTCTTTTATTATATTTTTTGTAAAAGTTTAGAAAATTTCACTAGCTAGGGGATGATCATTCTATATGTATAGAATAACTATTGTCTCTAGTTAGGTATTATAGGATACCGAGGATTTCCCACCATGCGTAGCCCACTGTAAGGTTTACGATGAAGCACATGATAGCGAAGATACCGCCGATAATCCACCAGCTCTTAACTGTGTTGTAACCTGCACCGAATACGATTGGAGCCGCTGCACCGCCGTAGTGAGTCAACGCACCACCGTAGGAGTTTGTAGCAGCTAGTAACAAGGACAACGCCATTGGGTTTACACCCGCTACTTTACCTACAGTAAGGAATACTGGAAGCATGGCTACAACGTACGCACTACCAGAGGCGAACAAGTAACGAACAGCGATACTGATAGCGCCGATGATAATAAGAGCCAGCATTGGGTTGTCGCCGAAGTTGAAGTGTGTGCCCATAAAGTCAGCTAGCCATTCAAAGAATTTAACCTTGGACAACGCACTGGACATACCGATGATACCACCGAACCAGATCAATGTGTTCCAAGCACCTTTGGATTCAAGCATATCTTCCCATTTGATTACGCCTGTTACAAGAGCTGCTACCATGGCTACGATAGCTACTGCTGTTGCATCAAGGGAGAATTTAATGCCAAAGCCTTGCGTCAAGATGGAAGGCAACGCCCAACCAACTAAGGCAAGGATAAAGATAGCAATAAGAGATTTCTCGCGACCAGACATAGGTCCAAGTTCTTTCAAACCTTCATCAGCAATCGCATGAGAGTCGATGTGTTGAATAGATGGTTTGTCTAAGTAGTATACCAAAGCAGGTGTAATGAGAAGCATCACAAGACCTGGTACTACGAGTGCTAATGCCCAAAGGCCCCAGTTGATATCTACGCCGAGGATTTTGTTCATGTAGTCAGCAGCCAATAAGTTTGGTGCCATTGCTGTAGCGAACATCAAGCTTGTTACCTTAGTCACCATGTATGTGTTAACCATGAGGTAAGAACCAGCTTTTTTAGCGCTTTCACCAGGCTCAGAACCTAACGCTTTTGCTACAGAGTTCATGATTGGGAACACGATACCGCCACAACGTGCTGTGTTGGAAGGTGTTACTGGAGAAATAATAAGGTCTAATAAAGCAGTTACATAGCCAAGACGCAATGTAGTGTGACCTAAGGATTTAATCAATAGGTACGCAATACGACGGCCAAGGCCTGTTTTTACGAACGCCACACTGAGGGAGAACGCAGAGAATACTAACCATACTGTGGTAGATGCATAACCAGACAATACGTTTTTCGTAGCATTCAAGAAAATTGCAGAACCTGCAATAGATAATAACAAGATAATTGGTGCTGGCCAAGGTTTAACAACAAGACCAACGATAGCCATTAAATAGAAGCCTAGCAGTCGCCAAGCTCCAACGCTCAAACCTTCTGGCGGTGTAATGAACCACATTGCCAGAGGAATGGCAAACATAATTGCAATTTTAAGTAGCTTATTCATTCTTACTCTCCTTTAACATAAGCTATGCCTTTCATGATCGGTCGCGCTGTTCTAGCGACGCCCGCCTTCTCCACATGCCAACCCTTATCTTTGGTTAGACATATTTCGAAATCAAATTTCCCTGATGGATGCGCTAAAGTAACTTGATTCGTTTCTTTAGCACGTTCGCTCACTACTTCGTTCGCCACAGTCCCCGTAATCAGCGCTGCTGTAGCTGTACAAATACCACCTGTAACAGCATACGCTTTATGCATTACAGCGAGTGCCTTTGTACGCGCCACGATGTCTATACTATTCCCCTTGATAGTTCGATCATCGCTTGCCACGTAGGTTTGTGGTGCGGACACCATGCATACCTTTGGAACTGCAGGACTAGCAGCCTCTTTAGATGGAGCAAGTCCCATCATTACAGCTGCAGTAGTGCGAATATCTTCAAGTGTATTGAGTAATACACCGCCATCCGTTTCTGTGAAAGCCGGTAATTCCGTGCCTTCATAACCAAGGTCTGTAGCCTTTACAAATACAGCTGGATTAGCTGCATCTACGAGACTGACTTGGATTGTGCGTCCATCAGCCAATGTAATTGTGTCTTGTACATTGCCTGTTGGTAGTAGCTTACCTGTCTTAGAACCGCCAGGCTCCAAGAAATATAATGTAATACGAGCACCGGTACCAGGCACGCCATCAATAGCAAAATCACCGTCAATAACAGGTTTGCCATCTCGGACTGGCACGTGCGCTTCGATAACCTTATTTGTATTTGTGTTAAAGATACGAACCACTGTTTCTGGTTCTACAGCTTTCACAAAGCCTTCCATAATAGCAAATACCCCTGCACCAGCAGAAATATTGCCACAATTACCTTCATAATCTACTACCGCATCAGCGATACCGACATAACCAAAGGTGTAGTCGATATCCGCATCATCGCGGTCAGAAGGATTTACGATAGCTACCTTGCTCGTCAATGGATCGGCACCACCGATACCATTAATTTGACGCGCATCGGGAGAGCCATATAAATCTAAAATCATACGATCCCGAGCAGCTTGGTCAGTTGGAAGCGTATCTTGTAACAGATACGCCCCTTTACTAGTACCGCCGCGCATATAGGTAACAGGAATTTCTTTATACCCGTTCATAATATACTCCTTTATGTTCACCACTTACGCTTTGCTATTTGCGTAGTAGTTGATGAGACAACCTGCTGCGATAATATCTTTTTCTTCATCGCTGAGGTGACCTAAATGCAATGTGATTTCTGCTTTCTTCTCGCCTCCGCTGATAACATAAGCTTTATAATCATCAGAGTCAGAGAATAGTTGTTCACGTACATTTGGCACATATACATAGTCGCCTACTGCCATCGTTTTAGAGTCTTCTTCGCTAGTTATGAACGGCAACATACCCCAGTTAATGACATTACTGCGATACCGTTTTGTAGCATATTCAATAGCAATGTTAGCACCGCCACCCAATACGCGTTGGCAAGATGCGGCTTGCTCACGAGCGGAGCCATCGCCAGGGCGATTTGCATATACCATGCTAGAAACGGCTGTAGACTTAGCCATATCTTCTACGGATTCTGTAAGACCAAGCGCTTGTTTTACCTCTTCATAGGCAGTTACTAAATCTGCTGCGCTTTCACCTTCTTGACGAGATTTTTCCCAATCGCGAACGGCTTTAGCACGACCTACATATTCAGGAACCTTACGACTCAAGGCAAATTCAGACAATGCATATGGGTCAGAGCGGTAGGAAGATGTTTCGCCAGACGGAATCAACTCATCTGTAGTTGTTACAGGATCGTCGATATAAGCCGCTACCTTGAGCAATACATTTGGCGTCAATTCTTCGATAGAAGGCCATGGTTTAATGGATGGGCCATACACGAGTTCAGTATCTTTATTAGGTTCGTTAAAACCACTATATACCTTGCTTTCATAAGGTTTATCATCATAGTGGTAAGCTGGCACCACATCATCATATTCGATATCAGTAGCCGCCGTCAAAGCACCACCGTTAATAGCCGTAGCTGCTACGGAACGGGAGTCAAGAAGTGCAACGGAGGAGATTTGACCATTCCCTGGTTTAGAACCTTCACGATTCGGGAAGTTACGAGTCGCATGACGACCGCTAAGGCCCGTATTATTAGGTGTATCGCCTGCGCCGAAGCAAGGACCACAGAAGGCTGTACGCACGATGGCACCAGCGCTCATAAGGTCTACAAGGGCACCATTTTTCATAAGTTCTAAGTAAATTGGCTGGCTAGAAGGATATACGCTGAATGCGAAGCGGCCAGAGCCTACGCTCTTACCGCGTACGATATTTGCGGCTTGCATAATATTTTCATATAAACCGCCAGAACAACCTACGATAATACCTTGATCTAAGTGTAATTTGCCGTCAAAGTGTTTTTCAGGCAATTGCAAGGACAAGGATTTATTATCTAATTGCTCCACTGCTTGACGTTCGATTTCTGCGAGTAAATCGCGGCCGCCTTCGTTGATTTCTTTAATGGTATATACATTACTTGGATGGAATGGCATAGCAATCATGCTTTCCACTTCATCAAGGTTAACCTTCACAAGTCCATCATAGTAAGCCACATCGCCAGGGTTAAGCTCTTTGTACGCATCACCGCGGCCATGAAGTGTTAAGAACTCTTTCGTATTGCTATCTGTTCTCCAGATTGTTGTAAGACATGTAGTCTCTGTAGTCATTACATCGATGCCGTTACGGAAGTCCATGGATAAGTGTTCAATACCAGGGCCTACGAATTCCATTACTTTATCTTTTACAAAGCCATTTTTAAATACAGCTTTTTCAATAGCGAGCGCCACGTCTTGTGGACCTACGCCGTGTTTAGGTTTGCCATCGAGATAAATCGCAATAACCTCTGGGCGTTGTACATCGTAGGTGCGACCGAGCAATTGTTTTACAAGCTCTGGACCGCCTTCACCAATCGCCATCGTACCAAGCGCACCATAACGAGTATGGCTGTCGGAGCCGAGGATCATTTTGCCGCAACCGGCCATTGTTTCACGCATATATTGGTGAATAACTGCAAGATGAGGAGGTACATAGACGCCGCCGAAGCGTTGTACTGCAGATAAGCCAAATACATGGTCGTCTTCGTTAATTGTGCCCCCTACAGCGGCTAAACTGTTGTGGCAGTTTGTCAAAATGTAAGGGATTGGGAATTTATCTAGACCACTAGCAATAGCCGTTTGAATAATACCAACATAGGTGATATCGTGAGATGTTAAAGCATCAAATTTGATGCGTAAATCTTGATCGCCTTCATGTTGTTGGTGGTCCATTAAAATACGGTACGCCATCGTTTCCTTATAGGCGCGCTCTTTATTAAAAACTTCTTGCTGATCAAGGGCTGCACTAGAATCTGCAGGAACGATATCCGTACCGTGATATAAAAATACACCATTTGAAATTAACTCAACCATGACTTGCTCCTTTATTACTTTCACGCATGTGTAAACCTTTACAAACACTATACTTTCACCATGTGTATTGGTGAAAGTTCCATTTCTCTTGCTAGTACCTAGTCTTTAGTAATTTGTATAAATCTAGCATCCCTCATCTGTACCTAGCCTTTAGTTATATCTAATCTGTATAGAACTAGCAGCTCCTCATCTGTACCAACTCCATGGGATAGAGTACAATAATACATATGTAAAGGAGAGTTTATGGACACGAAAGATTGTACAATTTTAAAAACCTTAGCAGAGGAAAATAATATTACTTATGCGGCGCGTCGTCTATTTATGACACAACCTGCATTGAGTGAACGAATAAAAAAATTAGAAAAGGAATTTAACTGTCCCATCATCAACCGACAAGCTCGCGGCGTAGAGTTTACCTACCAAGGTCAACGCCTTGTGCGATACGCCGAAGATTTGCTCAATTCCTATACTTCGGTGCGCCAAGAGCTATTAGCTATGGGTAGTGAACCACGTGGTACATTAAACCTAGGATGCTCAAATGTATTCGCAAAGTATCATATTCCTCATATTTTATCGACCTTTAAAGAGGCGTATCCGCACATTGACATCATCATGTATACGGGACTTAGCTATAAGCTATACCATGACTTCCTTGAAGGTCGCCTACATGCTGCCATCATCCGCGGTGCTCACACCTGGACAGAGTCGAAAGAACATATTTGGTCCGAACCATTCTGCTTCTTTAACAAAACACCTTGTGCCGTTGAGGACTTACCTCGTCTGCCCTATATTCACTATCAAACAGATCCGAATTTACAGCAAACTATAGATGATTGGTGGTATTCTCACTACTCACAACCACCGATGCGCACCATCGAGGTGAACGACATCGATACCTGCATGAAGCTAGTCAACCAAGGACTTGGTTTTACCATCCTTACCCAAAGCTGTGACAACGATTACCCTAAACTATTTAAGGAAACCTTAAAGGATCTTGATGGTCACATCATGACTCGTGATACATGGATGTACACCCGTAACAGTGCCCTTGAGTCCAAGCCAGTACAGGCTTTTTACTCATTTATGAAAACCTGGGCTGACACAAAGGTATAGTATATATTCCTTTAATACATATAATATATTATGAAAATGCAATAAAAACAAATTGCTCTTTTCTTTAGTATCCATAAATTTTACTTATACCTTATATCTCAGTATATGCAAAAAACCCGTCATGACAAGAATCATGACGGGTTTTCTTTTATATAATAGCTTTTATAAAAATAATTTCTCTACTATGACACAATCACGTATCTTGGATTAGAGTAATAATAGCATAATCACAACTGTAGCAATGATACATGGTACAGCATTGCGTTTTGCCATTTCCATAGGATTGATTCCTGCAATACCAGCAACGATAATACCTGCGCCTGCTACGGGACTCATACTACGACCGATACCTGCACCGATTTGCGCCATGGAGCCAAGTTCCATAATGCCATACCCAAAGTCTGCTGCGTGTGGTGTTACAGCACCGTTAAAGGCAAGAGCTGCCGCATTACCAGAACCAGAAATAACCGCCAATAAGAACGGACCAAAGGCTGCCCCGATTTGGGCGATTTGTTGAGAGTTCTTCATTCCATCAATAAGGGCACTTGTAAGTCCAATGAGTTGCATCCCTGCTGTAAAGCATGCTGCTGCAGCCATAAGGCCCACTACATCACACATACCATCTCCAGTACCACGGAAGAACTTCTTAACAGCTTCTGCCACATTAGGACGCACGGCAATGATACCAATAGCAGTACCGATGAGCATAGATACAGGAACGGAGATTTCTGGAATCACCGCTACCTGTTTACTACCTAATACAAGTAAAACAAGAGGAATAATTGGAATGATTGCATAGAAATAATTTACTTTGAACTCTTTGCCTTCCTCTACAGTATCGTTTTTCATTACATACCCTGTATGCTCCTTCTTAACGATAGCTACAATATTAAGCAAAATAGCGGCTACTACGATACCGATAATTGCTTGCATGGAGAAGCTGGCAATAACTGTCATTACGTCTACCCCCGCCAGTTGTGCCACTTGAGGGTTAAACATAAGGCCTGGACTCAAGGAGCTGCCCCATGTGCCTAAAAAAATAGCAGAACCAGCCATTGCTGGATGTACTCCAGAACGAATGAGGGCAGGAATTAAGAGTGCACCTACAGCCGCAGCACAACCTGCCGCTGTAGGCAATGCAATATTAATTAAAAATGTAATAATAACAGCGCCAGGAATGATGATTTTCGTCATCTTTTTGAGGCCTGCAGAAATGAAATACACCATGTGCTCTGTACATTTTGTATATTCCATAACATAGCTAAAACCTAACACCGTACAGATTGTTGGTACAAGACCTGGATTCGTAAGTTCTTTCACAAAGGCCGTCGTACCAGCACCAAGCTGCCCACCAATAAAGCACATCAGTAAGCCCGATAATAGTAAAACGAGCCGCGTTTCAAACTGTTTAATAATAGCGATAAACGTCGCTACTACGATAACAATACCTGTAATAACCATAACCCTCCTATCCGTGTACATAGGATGCAAGATAGCTATATCCCCTCTATAAACGCTTTACACCCAATACACAAACTAACAACACTAAATACAATAGTCCTATCTATGTCTTACACCTAATAGGCCTAACTATAGTAAAAGTAATCACTTAATTATATACAGTATAACTATATAACTATATAACTATATAACTACTTATCTATATAACTACATAAATACATAAAGAAGTATATTAAACAAGCTTTGTTTCTTCCAAGCTAAGTTTTCTAAGTACCTTGTCAAGCACCGCTGCACCCGTTACAATATCATCCATTTCAGCAAATTCTGCAGGATTATGACTGATGCCATCACGGCATGGAATAAAGATCATTCCCGTCGGAACTACCTCCGCCCAATGCATCGCATCATGACCGGCACCACTCGGTATTGTCATGTACTCCACACCGACAGACTTAACAGCTTCTTCGATTTCTCGAATCATCGCCGGGTGCATCTCTACTGGATGGTCCTGTGCAATTGTTTCAATTGTATACGATAATCCACGTTTCTCGGCAGTAATGTCAATAAATTCTTTAACAAGAGTAACTACAGAATTACGAGCTACCTTAGAAATACTGCGAATATCTACCCCTAGCTTCACAGCACCAGGAATGACATTCATCGCCCCTGGTGTAACCTCCACAACGCCAACAGTTCCCACCACGGGTGGTTCCTCTTGCATAGATGCAATCTCCTCGATGCCGAGGATGATTTTTGAGGCTCCACATAGAGCATCATGACGCAAGTTCATCGGCGTAGCTCCACTATGATCGGCATTGCCTCGAATGGTCACATAGAATCGCTCTGGCGCGGCAATACCAGTCACAATACCAATCGTTTTCTGCTCGTGCTCCAGTACCTTGCCTTGTTCTATATGGATTTCTGTGAAAGACTTTACAGGTCGTTTATATGCCATTGTTTCAATCCCATCGGGGTTTAAATTACGACCTTTCAAGGCTTCGTACAAAGAAATTCCTTGTTTATCTACCAAGTGGTGTAAGTCTTGTAATGTCAATTCACCGCGCATGGCCTTACTGCCTAGTGTAGCATTCCCAAAGCGACCAGACTCTTCACACATGAAGTCCACTACAGCGATGGTATGATCATGTTCATAACCATCGTCGATCATACTACGAATTACTTCAATAGCAGATAACACGCCCACCACACCATCGTAATTGCCTCCATTGGGCACGCTATCCGTATGAGACCCCACCATAACAGCTGGTAAATCTGGTTTCTTACCAATCTTATAGCCAATGACATTACCAAAATCGTCTATTTCAACGGATAAACCCGCATCAGTCATGCGATCTATAATATATTGACGTCCTGCCCAATCTGCATCGGTGAAAGCAAGGCGATTAATGCCCTCACCAGGAGCCGTCAATTGGGCCATAGCCTCAAAATCCTTAACCAATCGCTCTCGTTGAATCATGTAACACCTCACAATCTATTACATCAATTACTGACAAACCATATGATGCTAGTATATAAAGCTTATTTTAAATAGTGAGCTGCAATGGTACCTAACGCTACAATACCGTTTAACATATCTTCTTCATCGATATCAAAGAGCGGATTGTGATGCGGTGCTTTAATGGCAGATCCCACAACCATATAGGTCGCTCTACCACCGCGATCGATGACACGATTCAAGAAGTACGCACAGTCTTCACTACCGCCACCGCTGTAATCGAAGGGAACCTCTTTAAAGATCCCAAGTGGTTCCACGATAGCTTGTACTTCACGAGCTAAATCATCGCTGATGCGACCTGCCGGAGTTTCTCCTTGTTTTGTGATTTCAAAGGTACAATCGTGCATTTCTGCAGCACCTTTAATAATAGTCTTCGACCGTTCAATCATGTAGTCATTGATTTCTGTAGTGGCACCACGAGTTTCTAGTTTAAGAACTGCCACATCAGGCGTCACATTGCGGCCTGTACCGCTTTCAAAAACACCTACATTCATGCGAGAGGCGCCTTGACTATGACGAGCGATGGCTTGTAAGTTAAGAACTGCGGTACAGCCGGCGAGCATTGCATTTTGTGCCTTTTCTGGAGAGCCTCCGGCATGAGCAGAATAACCGTGGAACACCGCATCAAGTTTTGTAGTCGCCAAGAAGCCATGATCGCTGCAAGCAAAGCAATTGGATAATTTTTCATTAAACCCAATATGCATGCCGAACATCAAATCTACATCGTCTACTACGCCTGCTTCCGCCATCGCTTTAGCACCGCGTACACCTTCCTCTGCTGGTTGGAAGATGAGTTTGATAGTGCCTTTGAATTCATCCTTGTGCGTAGCCAAGTATTCGGCAAGACCTAGCCCCATCGTCATATGTGCATCATGACCACAGGCATGCATCGCCTTATCATGACAAGAACGGAATCCTCCCTTTGTTGGTACATGGTTATCCTCTTTAGCTTCAATGACATCATTGGAATCCATGTCTACACGAAATGCTACTACAGGGCCTTCACCACCAAACTTCATAGTTGCAACAATGGCCGTTTTACCATAGCCCATCTTTTCAACAAGTTCAGGATTGGCGCCTTCTTTGATGGCTCGATCCATAGCAGCTTTCATAACCTCATCACTAGGCAATCCCATGCGAGAATCTAAATCGAGTACATCCGCCCCTAACGCCACATCATAGCCCAAAGAAATAAGCGTATCCGCCACTTTCGCAGCAGATCGATACTCAAGCCAAGCAGGCTCAGGGTACATATGAAAGTCGCGACGCATAGCGATTAACGCATCGCGTCGTTGTTGCACAAAATCTTTTACAGACATAAATACCTCCTTAACAAACTAATAATCACGTATACATTTACTATATGAATAGATAGATAAATAGTCAACTAAATGGCGCATGTATACAGTATCTAAAATATACTGTATGTTATAACAAAAAACACATATACCACGAAACGACTTCTGTGATATATGTGTTCTTCTTGATGTTTTCCTGTCGACATATTTTATTGATATATTTATATTGATGTGCTCTTATCGATTCATTCTAATATTGTTTTATTCAGTTTTGTCAGTACCTCTCGTTTAATAGTTCGTTGTCTATCCCAAGCAATGATAACAACGGTAGCAATAATCATAGCCATACCAATTAGCCCTAATAGACTAAATTCATTTCCTAAAAAAGCCCACCCAAAGAAAGCCGCCGAAATAGGTTCAATAGATGACAAAATAGATCCTGGTACGGCCCCAATTCGTTTAACCCCTTCTAAATAGGCATTAAAAGATACTATCGTCCCTAGGAATATGACATTGAAACAACCAATAACAGTCCATACGTCCCACACTGCATATGAATTCGGTTGATGGAATAATATCGCGGCTACAATACCACTAATAAGCATCCCAAACCCTACAATAGGCAATGTGCCATATTTGTAGAGTAAATCAACAGGAGAAATACTATATACGGCTACACCCACAGCAGATAAAAGCCCCCATACGAGAACCATTAAAGGAAAGCTTTCAATAGAAAGGCCATCACCATTCCCCATCAAACAAATGGTTCCTACTAAAGCAAGTATAACAGAAACCGTCTCCCCCTTGGATGGTCGTTTACCATAGCGAACCAGCAGGTAAATAATAATCATAGACGGCGCCAGATATTGTAAAACCGTTGCAATGCCAGCTCCAGCTAAAGCAATGGATCTGAAGTATGTATACTGACATAATGCCATTCCAAATACGCCAAAAACAATGAGTCCTAGCGTATCCTTTACACTATGAAATACATTAAAGATGGAATTTCCAAATCTAAACCATGCATAAATAACAGTTAGTAAACCTGCTGTAATCAATCGCATAGTTACTAGCCATTCCAAATTCATATCTCTAAAATTGCTTAAGAACTGTACAGATGCACCTGATACACCCCATAGAACAGCCCCTAATAGAGTTATAATAACACCAATAACTTCATATTGTTTCATGCTAGTCACCGAGCAAAGATACGTGAACTTTCACAACCACCTTACGGATTTTAATAGGTTTATCATTTACAGCAAGCAAGGGCCGATGAACATCAGAGGGAAAGAATACGGTGTAGTACCCTTCTGGGCAATGGATTTGCCCTTCATCAACGGCTTCATTAGGATAGAAATAGCAATCTCGATCCGGATAGGACTCCACAGGTTTAACGAACCCTTTATCTACGAAAAAGCCCATATTTTCCTCGCCGCTCACCATAAATTGGATATCTACATAATTACGATGCGATTCTGGTTTTGTAGCTTCAAATAGTTTTGTTTCTACATCGTCTACGTTCGCATACATCATGTCGCCCTCGATGGCATGACGTCCTCCAGGCAACGCTTTCAAATCTGTGTTTTTCAAGAAATCCAAAGCGCGCACGATGGCTTTAGGATAGCCCATTTTTGTATAATCTGCGGTAATACTAGAAAAAAACATACACAATCCTTTCACAATATCTATGGATATGGCACCACAATAAACCAATTATATTACCTTTTATGTTAGCACATATATACATAAAGAACTAGCTATTCTCTTATGTAAAAGCCCTCCATACGCTACATATATGGAGGGCCTCAGTAAAATACTATTCAAATTTATGACTTTCGTCAATTATTACTCTATGAAATTGTTACAGTATTAAATTGTTACATTATGCAATTGTCTATTCAGTTGTGAAGATTCAAACTGTATTAGATACAGCATGTGGCCATTACCTCATTCTTGGGTTTTATGAGCAGCGATAATTTCTTCCGCTTGCTTATGTGGAACCTCTTCATAGGTATAGAACTGACGATTAAATACACCTTGTCCTTGGGTAATGGAGCGCAATGCAGTCACATAATCGGACATTTCAGCCAATGGTACTTGTGCTTTAACAACAGAAATACCTGTTCTTTCACTTTGTTCCATGCCTAATACACGACCTCGACGGCTATTCAAATCACCCATGATGTCGCCCATGAAAGCATCTGGTGCAAACACGTTAACTTCATAGATTGGTTCTAATAGGACTGGTTTCGCCTTAGGAATCACATCCTTGATAGCCTGTGACGTAGCTACTTTAAATGCTAACTCTGAGGAGTCTACGCTGTGGTAAGATCCATCCAAGAGTGTCACTTGCACGCCAATCATAGGATATCCTGCAATTAGGCCTTTATCTAGGGTTTCTTTGGCACCCTTTTCCACTGCTGGTATGTATTGTTTAGGTACAGCACCACCAAAAATTTTGTCTACGAATGCAAATTCGCTACCATCATATAATGGATCCACTTGAATCTTAACGTGACCATATTGACCATGACCGCCACTTTGTTTCTTATACTTAGACTCGGTTTCAGCAGAGCCTTTAATGGTTTCGCGGTATGGAATATATGGAGCCACAAGTTTAGCTTGTACGCCGTATTTACGGTCCATTTTGTTGAGGATATGCTCGAGATGTACTTCACCCATACAATCGATTTGTAATTGGCGAGCTTCAGCATTTTTCACTACTACGCAAGTAGGATCTTCTTCCGCCACTTTAAGAACAGCACTAGCTAATTTTTCCTCCTCACCTTTTTTCACTGGTTCCATAGCCACTGTATACAAAGGTTGAGGGAAACGGATAGCATCGTATGTCACTTTAAAGTCAGGAGCCGTTAATGTATCGCCGGTCTTAGCATTGGCCAATTTCGGTATAACTACGATATCGCCGGCTTTAGCAGCGGATACAGGGATTTGTTGCTTCCCAATAAGGGTAACCATCTTGCCCCATTTTTCTTCTACACCTTGGTTCACATCAAAGAGACGATCCCCTTCTTTCAGTTCACCAGAGAAGATACGTACAAAGCTTTGTTTGCCTGCGAATGGGTCTAACAATGTTTTAAATACGAATGCAGTTAATGGTTTATCTACATGTACAACACATTGTTCGCCGGTTTCCGCATCAGTTGCGGTCATCACTTTTTTAGTTGCATCCGGCATGTAACGGATCATACGATCCAATACTTGATCTAAGCCAATACGAGATGTGGCACTGCCACACATGATTGGGCACACACGGCCACTAATCATCCCTTCACGCAAGCCTTGGCGGATTTCCTCTAAGGATAATTCTTCGCCTTCTAAATATTTTTCCAACAACTCATCGCTACCTTCAGCCGCGGCTTCTACGGTCATTTCCCGAATTTCTTGAGCCTTTTCGATAAGGTGAGCTGGTACAGCGACCTCTGTTGGTTGGCCGTCCTTATAAGTAAACGCAGTCATTTTTGCTACGTCTACAACGCCTTCAAAATCGGCGCCTTCACCGATAGGAATCTGCAACGGCATGATACCTTTGCCAAATAATTCCCGCATTCTTTCAATAGTACCGAAGAAATCAGCACCATCGACATCCATTTTATTGATAAATGCCATGCGAGGCATTTGTAATTCAACTGCATAATCCCATGCGCGAACTGTGTCAGTTTCTACACCAGATGTGGAGGATAGCACCATCAACATACCATCACAAGCACGCAAAGCGGCACGAACTTCGCCATGGAATTCGTTATAGCCTGGAGTGTCTATGAAGTTAACCTTATGGTCATGCCACTCACATGGCGCCATGCCCAATTGAATAGTTACATTACGTTTAATTTCTTCCGGTTCAAAGTCCATAATATGTTTATTATCTTGACCTTTACCTACGAAATCAACCGCACCAGAAGTTAACAACAAGGATTCAACAAGAGCTGTTTTGCCCGCACCATCGTGGGAAACAACAGCAACGTTTCTAATTTTATCACTACTGTACTCTTTCATTGGAATCGCCTCCTTACTGGCAAATTACGGCTTTGCTAATACATTTCGACACTACAATAAAAAAATCCTCTTTTTCTGAGAAAAATTTCTTAGAAAAGGAGGATTATATAATAATACTAAATTATAAAGAAAATTTTAGTATTCCGATGTAGATCCTAAACTTAATTAAATTATTAATAAGACTTTCTCGGTATATCCTATATATAGATGGGACTAGTGCCCTCACAAAGTTATAAAAAAGACGGTCTGTACTTGTGCCGCGACATCAGGAACGAGGAGCAAGCAAGTATAGACCGTCTTTTTTAATTAAGTTGTCGTTATGTAACGGGGCCCATCTATATATAGGCAATACTAGTGGTAAATATACAACTCACTAAAAGATATAGGTAAATCATAGAATACTAAAATTTTCCCGTCCGTTTGCCGTAGTGTTTAGAGTCCCCATTTTGTTTCCAACCTACTGTATCACCGATGGACATTACGCGACGCGTCAAGCAGTCTTTACATTGTTCTGCATTGTCGTCTACGCAAGGTTTATTATCATATAGTAAATATTTTGCACGGTGTTCAGGAATGGTGATGATAGGCATTAGGATATTTGCACCTGCGGCTAAACCTTTTTCACGGCCTAGTTTATCTAGTGCTTGTAAGGCAGTAGTTGCCGCAATGTTTACGTCTTTCAAAAATAGACGTGTTAAGGCAATCATCTTAAGCCCTAGTTGAACGCGACGCAATTTACCTGCTTCGTCATCGATACCCATCGCCAAAGCTTCTTGGCCTAGAGGCGTATCATGATGCACCACATAAGGGCCCATACCGATCATGTCGATATCCATATCGCGATAGAACAAGATATCATTTACGAGATCATCTTCGGTTTGCCCAGGTAGGCCAATCATAACACCTGTGCCAACTTGGAAGCCCACGCGGCGCAAACGACGTAAGCATTCTACGCGCGTCTCAAAGGAATGTAATTCATCACGAGGATGAATCTTATGGTATAAATCTGTATTGGTTGTTTCAATGCGTAATAAATAACGACTCGCACCGGCTTCACGCATACGGCGGTACGCCTCTTCGCTTTGTTCCCCTACGCACATCGTAATGCCAAGGGAACCATCTCCGATGGCTTTAATATCGCGAATTAAATCTACAACATAGTCCACAAAGGCATCATCACAGCGTTCACCAGATTGGAGTGTAATGGAACCATATTCATGATCGTACGCCCACTGTGCCATCTTGATGATATCTTCACGATTCATATCAAAGCGTTCCGTCTTATCATTTTCACGGCGGATACCGCAATAATTACAATTTTTAATGCATCGGTTTGAGAACTCGATGAGGCCGCGATAGTATGCTACAGGCTTTACGTATTTTGCCTTCACTTCGTAGGCCTTTTTATATATCAACTGCAACTGTTCTTCATCAGTTACAGACATGAGAAATCGCAATTCCTCCTCTGTCAGCCATTCATCACCGACGAGGTCTTTTGCAAGAATGTCTTGCACTTGCAAACAATCACTTCCTTTCGTAACGAACCGTCATCGATTCGCTTGGTATGGTAATGGATTCAATGTCAGAGACACAAGTAAATCCATTAACTTCGCGGGGCAAGTCCCGCACATGTTTCACTTGTCGAGTTAAACATTCATGAGCCATCACACCGCGACTCATTTTAGAGGACGTACTCATCTGCTTAAACGTATCGCCCCGTAATTCCCAAAATTCAACGGTTATCACCTTTGGATGGTTCACCATTTTTGCATATTCTTTAGATGCTAGGTTTAGAATCCAATCTTCCTTGTGAAAGTATGCGTCCACCGCTTCACGCCATGTATCGTATAGATTAATGCCCACCTTATCGACCATATCGAGTCGATAGTCGCGCACCCCCATATTAGGTTCAACGACACCGTAAAATGCAGACAGCACAACGAGATGGCTTTCACCAAAAGCCTTGGCTTCGTCAGATAAGTTCGACCAGTCCAAATATTTGAAAGCAATGCCATCATAACTTTCACAGGCACGACCTACGGGATGAGCCTCAAAGGACTGATAAAAATCAAAAAGAGCTTGCGCCTTATCAGCCTTTAGCTTTAGCGCCTTTCCAAGAGCTATTACATCAAGGGATTGTACATGTGTTACAATTTCTTTCGTGATGTTCGGCTGAAATTGGCCGTCTCGGACTGCATGATGTACTGCCTCAGCGTTGCTAGCAACATCGGTAATCGTTTTTGTCTTACTAGGAGAGAGGACGATTTTCATGAGATAATTCCGCCTTAATAGATTCCTCTGTCAAATTGTCGATCAATTCAGGGTTCCACAACATGAGAGGCACCGCCACTACGTGGCTTGCTTTCAATTCTTTACATAATTTAATGCATTCTTTAAGGTAATTAGAATCTTCATCTACAAGGTCGCATACGATAACCACGTGACGACCTTTAAGATTTACACCTTCATAATCGATGCTTTCAGCAGATACTGTAAGCATGCCTGTTTCCAAGCGGCCTTCGCTCATATCGTTCAAACGAGACATCAACACATGCTCAAGCATAGTAGATACAGGTGTCACTACGCGGCCAATGCCGATAAGAGCCTCAGGTTGTGCATGAACGATAACTGTTTTCTTCCGTTTATCCGTTCTGAACTCAATAAGGGCTTTTTCTAAAGCACCAAAAAATACGAATAACTGCCAAGGATCAAAAGAGCCTGTTTGGAACATATCGATAACAGAACCATCCTCATCCATATTGAGGCGCGTCAATAACTCTTCAGCAATGTCGTTAACCACAACACTAAAATCAGATTGTATTGTCTCTTGTACGTTGATTTCCTTTGCCATTAGGGCCTCCTAATTTTCCATATATCACACTGCTGAGTGATACTCTCAACAGATATTATATTATTCTTAAAAATATTATTCTTAAAAATATTTTTCTTAATTATACTATCTTTAATTGTACCATATTTTATACCCCTCTTGGGTATTCAAAGATACGCGTTTCACATAATGGATACGTTAGCAACATGGCAAAAGGACCGCCATAGCGGTCCTTTGTATTCTAATCTTGTATTCTAATGTTGTATTCTAATTCTGTATTCTAATATTGATTTTATAATAAACCTTTTGGTAACCAACAAAGAATATTCTATTAACCTACAATCAATAAGTAGATATTCATAATTGTAACGATGATACCTATGCCCCATAAGAGAATATTTGTAAATTTACGGTTCGCGTATTCTCCCATGACCTTGCGGCTACTTGTCATGTAAAGTTGCAAGAAGATGGTGATTGGTAATTGCAAGCTCAAGAACATTTGAGAGAACAATAATGCTTGGAAGGAATCTGTAATAAACACGATCAATAATAATGCTGGAATATATGTTAGTGCCAAGCCTAATCGCGTATGGAAGTCTTTCATATCGTAAGACTCGCCAAACATTCCTGCAAAGATACTTGCCCCCGCCATACCTGCCGTAGCAGATGAGGCAAAACCTGCAAATAACAATGCTATCGCAAAAATAATACCCGCTGCGGGTCCAATGAGTGGTCGCAACAACTCCTCAGCCTGTTCAAGCTCTGTTACTTCAATTCCATGAGCAAAGAAGACAGCCGCCGCCAATATAATCATGGCGGAGTTAATCATCCACCCAATCCCCATAGATAACAAAGTATCGAGGAATTCATAGCGTAACTGCCGTTTCATTATCGCTGGATCTTGTGTATTAAACTGGCGACTTTGGATGATTTCAGAGTGCAAAAACAAGTTGTGAGGCATAATTACGGCCCCTAATATACTCAAAATAACGAGCATCGATGTATTAGGAATATTAGGATCCACCCAACCGATACCAGCCGCTGCCCAATCCACATTGACCATATTTACCTCAACAAGGTACGCCAATGCGATAAGGGATACAAAGCCAGCAATGATTCGCTCTAATTTACGATAGGAGTTCGTAATGAGCATGACCGTACAGATAAGAGCCGTCAAAATGCTGCCTATCAAGATAGGAATACCAAAGAGCATCTTCAAGGCGATAGCGGCGCCAATAAACTCAGCCAAGGCCGTCGCTGCCGCCGCAATTCCTGCCGTGCTAAGCACAAAGCGAGATGCATAACGCGGTAAAAACTCATAAGCACATTCCGACAAGCATTGCCCGCGTACAATGCCTAAATGCGCCACATTATGCTGTAATAAAATGAGCATAATCGTGGATAGTGTGACTACCCACAATAATTCGTAACCATAACTAGCACCAGCTGCCAAATTAGCGGCCCAGTTACCTGGATCGATAAATCCAACGGTTACGATTATACCAGGTCCTATATATTTAAAGACCTCACTTACCTGCTGCTTACCGTTTTGATGAACAGTAAACAACTGTTTCTTTAAAAAATCAATCATTATAACCCCTTACCAAGAGTTATAGAGTGAACGTCATCTCCGTCTGCATACGAGCATCTGTTTTGGACTTTTTATCCTTGGAGTCAGCGTAACGAATGCGCACTTCATTATTTACCTTAACGCGAGAATCATCAATTTTGAATTTCTTCATTTTTTCTTTGATTTGCTCATCTGTTAAAGCGCGTTCTTCCGGTTTTGCTACTTCATCACCAGCCTTATCAAGAGCCTCTTGTTGATCCTTGGATACTTGATACGTCTTACCAGATTTTTTAGCCTTTTCAGCACGCTTTTCATCTAGTTTTTGACGGCGCTCATCAGTAGCTTTTTTATCGCGAGCAATACGGTAATCCATTACATCACGCATATTTTCTTGGTAAATACGCAGTGCATACTCTCGATCATTATCGTTCATTTGCTCACGTTTTGTGACTACCTCATCGATAAGCGGCATAAGCTCATCCTTTGTGTAGCTAGCACCATCAAAAGTAAATCCGTGGGTATCTGTAATAGCACCATGTTTAATGAGTCTTTGTAACGCTGTATACGTCCAATCATTAGGCGTAATAACATCTGAGTTTATATGCTGTTGTCCTTTACTAGAACTACTAACAGTCTCTACATCAGCACTTACACCATCCACCATAGGACGTGCACTTGGGATGGCAATACTTTCAGCATGACTAAACCCAATAGACGCAACGAGGCATAATGTGCCAATGCCTAACGCTCGACGGATACGATTCATTTGACGTGTATGTTTTGTATTCATAAGAGTCTCCTTAAAATTACATTTTATACAATCTATTATATGAAACCCCTAGACATACGTCAACTCTATAACCTTACACACCTGTGTCATTCAATACTAATAAGGCCTTGGACTCACTCGAATCCTCACAAATTAGGCCTATATAAATAATATAATAAATTCACTATATTATACAAAAAGACCCCACATCGAGTGATGTGAGGTCTTTACATGGCGGAGGATTAGGGATTCGAACCCTAGCGACGGTAACCCGCCCTAACGATTTAGCAAACCGTCCTCTTCAGCCTCTTGAGTAATCCTCCATGCTTTACTGGGTAATCATATCATACCCAATAAGGCATTGTCAATCGTCTTATTTCAGCATAGATTCGATGAACCAGATCTGTTTTACATAGTATGCAACGTGATCTTCCATCATGCTTACGAGCAAGAAATCACCTTCTTCATCAGCTGCTGCACGAATTGCTACAGCTTGATCATTCATGTATTTAAAATCCTTAAGAAGGATATCAATTACCTTTGCTTGAGGAATGTCTTCTTGTCCCAATTCTTCGATTTTAGTCAATTTTGCGTATTCTGCAGAATTTACCAACGGAAATTGACCTTGCATTTTCACATGTTCTGCTACGGCATCAAAGTATTCAAAGGCTTCATCATAAATGGATTCCAAGTATTCATGAATAGATTTGAATTGCGGACCAGTTACATTGAAGTGTAGGTTATGTAATTTTACATTCCATACGGAAAGATCTGCTAAATATTGATTTACTTGTTGTACGTTTTTCATAATAAAACTCCTTTTTTCACTTAATTCTCAATTATAGTTTATTCTAAAAGCAGAACAAACACAGTTGGCTTCTACGCCATCAATTCGTTTATTTAATTTATAATCAATATTGATTATGTTTATATTCTACCAATAATGATTTTCCATGTCAATATATGAATAGATATTTTTGTATAAAAGTTTAATCAAAACATCATAACCATACTAATTCAAACATATACCCACTGGATACCAAATCTAAATCCAATAATTCACAGAATCATGTTTCTTCGAATCATAAAAAACCTCTAACTACTAGTTAATCTAATAGTTAGAGGTATGTATGATTATATATTCAATATGACTCTATATTAAAAATGATTATATATTAAATACGCTTTATTAAATATAGTATTCTATGTAATTATCAGGGATTTTCTTATCCTCTGCTTGTGCAGCAGTTGCATTGCGACTAGGTTTACGGACATACATATTTTCTGGATCTGTTTCAAAAATTACCATATCCTTAGGAATATCATGTTTAATAACGAGATTACAGCCAATCTTCGTGCGCGCCCCAATCGTAATATCCCCTAAAATTTTTGTACCCGTACCGATGAGTACATCATCTTCAATGGTCGGATGGCGCTTTACCTTTTTAGAAGACATCCCACCTAGTGTTACTTGATGGAACAAGGTTACATTATCGCCTACAATAGCCGTTTCACCAATAACAACCCCCATACCGTGATCGATAAAGAGACCTCGACCAATCGTCGCACCTGGATGGATTTCAATGCCCGTTACATGACGAGAATGGAGAGCCACACGACGAGCCAAGATGGGCCACCCCGCCTTATATAAACGGTGGGCAAAGAAATGCCAGAACAGAGCCGTAATATGCGGATATGTCCATATAACCATCCATACACTTGTGGCAGCTGGGTCAGAATCCATTACACGCTTAATATTATATTGAATTTTGCCCCATAATTCGCGCAAACCTTGCATCATAGTGACTCCATCTCAAATAACTCTACTTAACATTCTACAGAAATATAGATATATCTAGTATACAACATATTGGGTCTATATTCCTATATATAAGGCTTTATATCTATATAGAACCTATTCTTTTACCAATCCGAAATTCAGTATTGTATCTATCTGAAACCTATTATTTTACGTATTCGTTGTTGCCGAAGTCCAAGAGGGATAAATATTTCTCTACTCCATCAGGTGCAATAACAACGATGTTCGCCTTAGGTAATTCACGAGCCATGCGTTTTGCCGCTACAATGGCCGCCCCCGCGGAAAGGCCAATAGAGATACCACTTTCACGCATAAAGGTTTGCACCTCACTAAAAGCTTCTTCGTCACTTACCGTTTGCACGCCGTCCATCAATGTTTGGTCAAAGTTTTCAGGAATAAACCCAGCCCCAATGCCTTGAATTTTGTGAGGGCCGCCCTTACCTTCGGTAATAGCAGGAGATCCCGTTGGCTCTACAGCAATGGCTTTTAGATTAGGATTGTGTTCTTTCAATCGTCTCGTAACGCCTGTGAAAGTACCACCCGTGCCGATACCCGCTACAAATACATCGACATTCGGCACTTGTTCTACAATTTCAGTACCCGTCGTGCGGTAATGCATATCTGGGTTTGCAGGATTTACGAATTGCCCCAAGGTGAAAGCATTTGGATACTTCTCTAAAATTTCATTGGCCCGCTCAAGAGCCCCTTTCATACCAGTTTCTTTTGGAGTTAAGATGAGCTGTGCCCCATACGCCTTAATAAGCTCACGGCGTTCTTTACTCATACTTTCAGGCATGATAATCACTGTTTTAATATGTAGAATAGCGCCTACCATAGCAAGAGCGATCCCCGTATTACCACTTGTGGCTTCTACAATGATGCTATCCTCATGGATGCGACCTTGCTCTCTTGCAGCCTGTAACATACCGAGTACGGCACGGTCTTTTACAGAACCACCTACATTATATTTTTCAAGCTTTACATAAATATTGGTATTTGGCAATTGATATATCGGTGTTTTACCAATAAGTTCAGTTGTTTGGTTTGTTACTATACTCATCTAATTCTCCCTCTAGCGATAGATGATAAAAATCGTCCTTAGGAACATCCCAAGGACGATTTTATATTGCACCTTGTTATTCACCATATACGGGGTATAACCGTTTATGTATTCCAATTAATACAACCATACTCTAACATTTGAATCATTTCATTGTCAAGAGAATGAGAACGACTTTTAAAACCCTAAAAATACAGGAAATAACTAGCTTTATCTATTTTTTTATAAGTGCGTCAAGTACCCCATCCCATGTGATGGGTACCATTATAATGATGAGGGCCAATCCAATAAAGAAAATTGCTCCTACCAAGACTGTAAGACGAGGGATAAGAGATATAGCCATGCTACTAGCTAAGTGCGATACTTTAGTTATATCATGATGTAACGCTACATGACCCCATAAGAAACCAGCAACTGTATAGGTGATAATGTATGGGTCGAAAATGATTAGGGTAGTCATTTCATTATTAACATGCATAATTCGGTTAATACTTGGTGATACTAGTGCATTTGCAAGTATGGCTAGGATTTTAAACCACACTAGGCACACGGTATAAGGCCACATTGTTTTTATCGTCATTTTCAGCATATAGAGCAAACCCACCAAGCTCGCTCCAAGAGATCCTCTTTGGCTCCACATGTACTGCTCCATCCAAGATGACTTCTGTTTACCCGCATCTACCTGGTCATAATAAAAGGATAAATCCCGTTCTCCATGAGCTAAATCAACGAGCCCTAATACTTGAAACAATATGAGCGAAAAGACTAGAATAACACCTATTTGAAAGCTTTCACTAAAGAACATGTCCATCAGATCGAAATCAAGATAACCAATGTTAAAGAGATTACCATACACATCGTGAAACGCAATATATATACCATTTGTTACAAGCATATCTAGCACAAATAGGAGCAACACAAAAATGATATATCCGTTCCAGCGAGTCCATTTACTTTGTTCTCTTAAATGAGTGTGAGTCCCTACGATTATCGATGCAGGTTGTAAAGACAAGGTCACACCAATCATAAAACAAGTAATAAAGGATGTGACCATTGTTAAATATTCGTATGCCATATTAACGGTATGCTACGCGCTCAGGCTGCATGTCGTGGAAATGAAGGCGCTCTTTTGCAGTCTTTTCCCACTCTGTACCAGGCTTGCCATAGTTTGCGTATGGATCGATGGACAAACCACCGCGCGGCGTAAACTTGCCCCACACCTCGATATATTTAGGATCCATCAACTTCACGAGATCTTTCATGATGATGTTGATGCAGTCCTCGTGAAAGTCCCCGTGATTGCGGAAACTAAATAGATATAACTTCAAAGACTTGGACTCTACCATCTTCTTATCTGGCACATAAGAAATATAGATTGTGGCAAAGTCTGGTTGACCTGTCATAGGACACAAGCTAGTAAACTCAGGGCAATTAAACTTAACGAAGTAATCATTCTCTGGGTGCTTGTTATCAAACGCCTCTAACACCTGTGGTGCATAATCAGTAGGATAATCGGTCTTGTGACCTAACATCGTTACCCCTTGTAACTCTTTTTCAGATCTGCCGGATGCCATAAAGAACCTCTTTCTATATCTTCTAGAACTCTATAATTAAATATATTGAATAATTCATGTAACACTTAATTATAGCATATAAGGAATTAACTAAAGCACTACATTCTCATGCAATTCATCAAAGGTAAAAGCATATTCTTCTACACGCACAAACTCTTCCCAATCACTAACCAATACTTAGAAGCTGCTATTAATTAATAATACTTAGAATAAAAGTCCATTATACTTAAGCCACAGATATAAAACTATTGCGATAAAAGGATATAGCAACATATATCGAGCTAATTTTTTACCATTATGATATTGTGGAGAAGATTTTTTTTGTATTGTAATAATCATCCCTGATAAGTAAATTAAAATTACACCTAAAATCGTGCTACTCATAATTATCATAAAATCATCTATAAACCAAAATACATATCCTAATAGCCCAACATAAAAATAAGAAATGACAATAAATGTTTTAAATAGCTTTGGAAAACACATATTTAAAGACATCTCTTTATAGCCTCTATTATTTGTCCAAGCTAATATATATATCTTTGTATATATACATAAAGTTATAATAAACCAACATAAAAATAACCCTTTATATCCCCACATGCTTATCTCTTTCTTCTTTTTCCTTCACCAATTTATATTTCTGATACTCAACAAAAAGACCATAGGTTATATTAACACCTACACTAGCAGTATACGATAAAGGCGCACCCGTCCCTAACGTTCCAGCTGTGACTCCATCACCACCTAGTAGAGCACTTAATGATTGAGCTACATCAGGTTTTTCTTTTGCAAATAATTTAGATAATTCTTGATAGACCATAACGTCCTATTGGGTTTAAATGATCATAATCTTAAAATCACTTCAAATATAATCATTTTTTTAAGAGCTTATATATAAAGTACCATCCCAACATAAATACTCCACTAATAATATAAGCACTACCATAGAAGTATATCCAAAACTCGTCACTTATAACCTCAGGATCCATAACAAGCATTAATGTAATGCCTACTAAGAAAAAAATCATTCCACCCCAAAAGATTAAATTAAATATTTTTAAAAACATTTTCACCTCAATACTATACTAACGCTTATCAAGCGCTTCTCATACTTTTTATATATTCATTTTCTTAAATATCATTTGTCTGTATCCTTTTTCAAATCATATTTAATTCTATCATCTATATTCCTTACTAAGCTTCTTTTGAGAATCAACAGAATATTGCTTTATTTTCCCGCCAAAGGATCTGCTTTTCTTAAAAAGTAAAAAAATGAACAAAGATTTTTCATCATATAATTCATTAGCAAAAATATCGCTTATTGTATGCCCCTCTAAACAGAGAATTGTAAAAAAAACATCTAAATCCGACTCTTTAATAACGCATTCATCATTAATCCAATATTCCCAAACAACATTATTAATCCATATATGCTTATGTGCCAGTAGATATTTTCCACCATGAGAAAAATCATTATCTACTATTATATTAACACTATTAGTCGTAGGTTGAGATATAAAATTTATACCAGATATAGACATATACTTATATAAATTGTACAAAATTTAAGTTTATAATAAAATATTCATATACATTTGGTAATGTTAATCTATTCAGAACAATATAACACCTTATGGAGGGCCCTTATGAAATTAAAACAGCTTATTTTATCTAGTATCGCTGTAGGTGCACTAGCTTTCACATTTGGCGTTGCACTGCCTGCACAAGCAGCTATTGGCATGGAGAATCCTGGTCCCGCGATGAACCTTGAGAAACCTGTATCTGTAACAACACAGCATCATATTAATGTAGATGGCAAGGTAGTTGAGCCTATTAATGGTCAGCAAAACGTAATCTATGTAGACGGCCAACCGCTCGTAGCATTGCGCCAAGTATCTGAAGCATTGGGCTATAAAGTAGCGTGGGATGAGCCTACAAAAACAGCATTGGTAGATATGAACATCGCTACATTGGCAATTCAACCAGGCTCTGCTGATGTTATTCGCCATGGCAAATTAAAGGTTATCAACCTTGATACATCTGAATCCTTCTTACCAGCAGCTCGCAAAGTAGACGGAACTATATTTGTAAAACCACAAGTGTTCAAATTATTATTGAACCAAGTAAATATTACAAAGGACGAGATCTTCATCGCTCCTCAACGTGCACAATTGGCGTCTACCACAAACACAGAGGTATCCCACAAGAATGAACTCAACACCTTCTTACCGCCATCCCAAAAGGACGTAAAGAAAAAAGCAGATCCAAAAGCGACAGAAAAACCGCTTATTAAAATCAAAAAAACATTGGCCAAAGACTCTGCAACTACAACAAATACAGAAGCTACAGAAAAATCTGAATACCAACGTCCAAGCGGCTTAGATCGCTAATCCATAGGCATACAACAAAAGGTCCCCAATGGACTGCTCCCCCATTAGATATAATCTTAGGGTGTACAGTCCACAAGGGACCTTTTTATTCTGTAAATGTAACTGAAATGATTATTTCAAAATCAATTATTTGCCAAAACCATAGCGGTTAAGTGCCGTATTACCATTACCATATATAGCCATGATTTTCGCCATGAAATAGTCAGCTACTGCTAGAGAGTATGCTGCAATATCATTGTAATCAGAGTATTTTGGTGCAACATTAGTCACAGTAATGTTTTCAATAGTAGTACTAGCTTTAGGAGTAGTCAATTTATTTGTAGTAGGTGCAGGATCTGTAACTGTTACAGTAGAGCCCATAGCTGGATTAACGTAACCTGTTGGAGTAGATACTGGTGGACGTTGGGAATCAGTATATTTATAGCCATAAGAAGCGTCCGCTTGTTGAGGTGCCAATGTAGCTACGCCAAACGCAAGAACAGTGGCTGCCAAAACGATAGATAATTGTTTAGATGCTTTCATAAAAACCTCCATAGTAAGTACTAAAAGAAATGCGTGATTATCAAAAAAACTGATAACGGAGATTTATTATAAACTTGTTATCTAAACTCACAATGAATTGTTGTAAATATCATTAATATTTCATTTATCAATTAATTTTGACTCTTTCAATACTATCTTTTACGGAATCCATTTGACGTTTCAAATCTTTCATAGACCCTTTTACATCGTCAGGAATCTTGACATCTTTAAGACCTTTGGCCGATTCCGAGGCACGCTTACTATTTTCACTAGCTTGCTTCATGCCCTCTTTAATTTGGTCCATATTCTCATCTAGATCATCAAATGAGTCTTCATCATAGAGAATAAAATTACTGCCCCCGTGGGACGTAATATTGAGTGGCCCCATCGTGAGCTGCCCATCATCAATACGCAACGCATTCGTGGAAATTGTAGTGACCCTCGTATTTACTTTCACATCACTAAAGGAGAGATGACGCCCCTTATTGTGAAAGTTCCCTGTAATGCTTTGAATAGGTATGAGCATATAGTGACCTTCTCCAGACCAGAAATTACCCCACACCTCCATGTCACGAGGCATGCCTTCGCTTTTAAAGTTCAAATTAGCCGATACAGGAACGAGGAACTCCGGTGTTTTAAGGGCCACACTACTGTCTAAATCCTTTGCTACGCCGGTAATCGTATAGGCACGAGTATCCAAATTATAAACACCTTTCGCCTCTAGTTTTCCGTTAAATACATTGGCATTGACGTTAGAGAAGTTCAATATGCCATCTTGGTACGTCACATCGCCTACTACATTATCAAAGGTCAATGCAGGAATCCGTAAAATAGGCATCGTCACGCGACCTTTCGCAAAAGGTCTATTAAAATCGCCCGTTACCTTTGTAAGCAAGGTCATAGCATCGTGAATATTCTCACCGAAACCAAGGGATGATGGGTCTACACCTTTCACATCAAACTGTAAATCTAGCTGAGGCATACGATGTTTTAGCACATCTTTTAAGTCTACCCGGCCTTTTAAAACAAGACCGTCACCAATAGCAGTGCCACCAAATTTGCCTGTCTCCATATCGATGTGTACAGCACGATTGCTATCTAGATCAATCCGTGCATTTACATCTTTCATCACATAGTGACGATTTCTGTTAAATACCTCTAGTTGGCTATTTCTAAGTCTAATCTTAAGATCTAAATGTTGCCCTTGCCAATTAAAGTTACGCACCTTATTGCCTAGTTCCTCTTGTCGTTCTTGTGTAGTCTTTTTCGGTGGTTTTGGACGAGGTTCGACCTCATTAAAAGGTTTCTTTACATCTGGTGAGGCAGGAACGAAATCTAGCCGATTATTCTCGTCCAAATCGACGACGATGATCGCATCATTTAGCTCAATACCATTAATAGCAGACGCTTTGAAGTTACGTGTCACCACGTCCCACATATTAACTCGTATCTTACCATCTGGAACTGTTACTAATCGTCGCCCATCCGGGTCCGTCCATACTAAATCAGTAAAGGATAGCGTCCCCCAAGGTGTAGCAGATAAACTTTCCACAGTTACGGTCCCGCGCATCATAGTCTGACGAGCCATAACCTCATTAAAGATAACGCCCATCCCGCGACTAGCAATGGTAGCCAATACAAAGAAAACAATGGCTCCTATGGCAAGAAAAGCAGCAAGGCCTTTAAGACCTTTCTTATACAATTGTTTATATTTTGTCCAATAAGAACGTATATAATGTTTCATAGCCTTATTATATCATGTTGAAGATGTCCAATCAAAATAAAACTATTCTCTAAATGCTAATAATAGGGCTCTGAAGCATTAAGGGGAAAGCAGTAAAATTAAATATCTATTTACGTACATTTCAATTCACATTGGGCATCATATATGAGACTTCAAGGTATACATAGGTTGATGGGACTAATGTTTACTAAACGTAATAAAAAGCGTTGCCTATACCGTATGAGCGACTTAGCTCGCTTTGGAGCGAAGAAGGTATAGACAACGCTTTTTAATTTAAATGTCGAGTTAGAGTTGGGCCCCATCAACCTAATGCTAATAGCTTAAGAATTGACGCCCAAGTTAAGGAAATTACGCTTTTACGCCTTTGCCGTATTTTACAAGGCTTTCTGCTTCAATTTCTTCTTGAGTGCGATAGTCTTGAGGAATATTGGACAAGCGAATCCAGCTGCGTACTGCTTCTACTAATACGATAAGGATCATGAGGAACATCGCAGCACTGAATGCTACTAGAATCCATTTACCAGCTGGGATATAGCTATTAAATACGTTTTCAAAGTCTGCAGCAATCGCAACGATGGCCATTAGGATACATGGAATACCTGTAACCCATGCATAGCGTTTGCGGCCAAGTCGCATAATAACAGTAGTACTTACAGCCAATGTCATAGTACCTAATAATTGGTTAGATACGCCGAATAGAGGCCAGATAATACCAATGTTACCTTGTAGAACTAGGTAGCCCCACAAGATACAAATCAAAGCTGCACAACCATATACGCCAGGAGCCCAATGTTGGTCGTTGAACTTAGGATGGAAATGACCTAATAATTCTTGAAGCAAGTAACGACCTACACGAGTACCAGCATCGATCAAAGTCATGATGAACAAGGCTTCGAACATGATACAGAAGTGATACCAGTAACCCATCAAGTGATCCATGTTAGGCAATCTGGAGAAGATATGAGCCATACCTACTGCAAGGGATACGGCGCCACCAGGACGGTGCATCAAGTCTTCCCCAACCATTGCGGACAATGCTGGCAATTCATGTACTTGAAGACCTAGTGCTTTAAAGGATTCTACTGTGGAGTTAATAGCGAAGTAATCATCTGGATGCAATGCAGTGGCTGCAATCAACGCCATCATAGCGATGAAACCTTCTGTTAACATCGCACCATAACCGATAGGTAAGATTTCTCTTTCATTAGTAAGCATTTTAGGTGTTGTACCTGTAGCAATTACTGTATGGAAACCAGATAACGCACCACATGCGATAGTAATGAAGATGTAAGGGAATACAGAGCCTTTCAATACAGGACCGCCACCCCAGATATATGGAGTAACAGCTGGCATTTGAATTTCAGGCATTACGATGATAATACCGAGAGCCAAGGCGCCAATTGTACCGATTTTAAGGTATGTAGATAGATAATCACGAGGAGCGAGCAATAACCATACTGGCAATGCTGCTGCAAAGAAGCCATACACGGCAAGCATAATTTCAATTGTTTGCAAGTCGTATGTGAACCAAGAAGCATATTCGCTAGCCGCGATATTAGGACCGTAGATAATGCCTACGAAGATTAACGCTACACCAATGATAGTAGCCTCTTGGATTTTACCAGGACGCAACCATTTTAAATAAATACCGATAAAAATAGCAATTGGAATTGTAGCGAATACGGAGAAGAATCCCCAAGGAGAGTTATGCAATGCGTTCGCTACTACTACGGCCATACCAGCGAGGGTAATAACCAATAGGAACAAGGTAGCAAGCATAGCACCGAAACCAGCTAGTTTACTGATTTCTTCGCGCGCAATATCCGCGATTGACTTACCGTCATAGCGAACTGAAGCGAACAAGATAACCATGTCATGTACAGCACCGGCTAATACAGAACCGATAAGGATCCATAATGCACCAGGCAAATACCCGAACTGGGCTGCGATAACAGGACCTACAAGAGGGCCTGCACCAGCAATCGCTGCAAAGTGATGACCAAATGTTACCCATTTGTTAGTTGGCACGTAATCGTGACCATCATTGTGGACCATAGCTGGCGTTGGACGATTTTCATCCAATGTTAATACTTTCGCCGCTATGAAAGCCCCATAAAAGCGGTACGCTAAAATTAGAATACACGCGGAGGCTATAACTAAGTAAATACCATTCATAACCATATAAACACCTCCAATTGTCTTGTGTGACATGGTGTTATATAAAAAAAACTGATAAATCTTTTGCACATCCATGCCACATTGGCTCTCAAAACTTTTAGTACTTACAATAATATTGTATATCTAAACATAGAAGTGTCAATTATCAATTTCTCATTTTGAATGTACATTATGAGTTAAAGACATAACAAAAAAGCATTCTCCGTTACTTAGAGAATGCTTTTATCGTTTTATTTTGATAGTAATTATCTATTGTCTTACTACGACTCCTGATTTATAAAGGGCCTTTTTAATATCTTTTATAGTTAAAACTTTGTTATGTAACAACACCCCTACAAGAGCTCCAGTCACATTTATCTTTGTAAATAAATCCACAAAATGCTGTATATTTCCAGCACCACCAAAGGCTGTTACAGGTACATCCACAACCTCTGCTAAAGCTTGATATAATTCAATATCAAAGCCAAGCCCCGTGCCATGCCTATCGATACTCGTTACCAATAACTCACCTGCGCCATGGCCTACCGCTTCTTTTGCTCATTCTAAAGCTACACTGCGCCCAACTAGCTCATTAGATGATGGTTCATGATAAAACATATAAGCTATAAAAGCTGTTATTAGAGTTATGAGAATAATAATCCCAAACAAAAGCTTTCTCATCAATCTAGCCCCAAATTTTTTCTATATCAGCTATGCTATGTGCATCAGAGCCTAGTACGAATGGCACCCCAATGATAGCAGCCATACCTTGAATAAAGCGGCTTGGGTACATTTCACGACAGTCTGGTTTGAAGAAGCCACTCATGTTATAGTCTAGTTCGCGCCCTTGTACGCGCATGATATGTAAAATATCACTTACCACCTGCGCATTGCGGCGATCCAAGTGACGCTCAAAGCCAAAGTGGTGTTGGTATTTCTTGATCAAATCAAAGTGACCAATTCGTTTTGGCGTATATTCGCCAAGGTCAGCACGCACGGCTTGGCGCACGGTGGAGTAATATTTGTAATATAACTCATATTGCTTTTCAATCCACGGACCAAAGCCCTTTTCAAATTCTTCAGGGCTATAGTCTAAGCAATAAAAGGCATTATTCACGCCTTCCATAAAGTGAACGGACAAAATATTATCGTCCGTCAATGGACCATAGCGATCGAGGAACTCTTGAATATCTGCCTCAAAGCCTGGAATATAATCTACTTCAAAACCGAGAGAGATATCGATATGTGTGCCATAAGCACGTTGTAGTTGGCGACCTAATTCTAAGTAGGTATCTACTTGATTCAATTTCAAAGATGCTGTATCATAGGCCTTTTGGTCACCGCCGTATTCAATAGCAAAAGCCTTTGGCAATGGCGCATGCTCTGTAAGGCATACCTTTTCAATACGCAACTCAATAGCCTTTTCGATCATCATTGCAGTCCGGTCCCCACTACCATGTGGACACAACTCTGTATGTACATGACCATCTACGAGACGGCTGCGATACTTACTGTATCCAACGAACTGCCGTTCATCTTTCATGTTCATTCAATCACCCTATTCACCCTAACCCGTGGTGAACCCTTATCTATCATCTATACATTTAGTCTGTAATTTAATATCTATGTTTTATTATACCAATAATGCGTATGTTTCGGTATCCTGATATTTACCATGTTTGAAACCAACTTGTGGTGTTAGTCCACAGTAGGTAAATCCAAAACGCTCATGTAGCGCAGTACTTGCCGCATTTCCCGCCGTAATAACAGACACCACCGTATGTAATGTTTCCGTTTCTTTGGCATGTTCTAATATATGGGCCATCAATTTAGATGCCACGCCCTTACCTCTATAATCTTGATGAATGTAAATAGATAATTCCACGGTGCTTTTGAAAGCATCCTTTGTTCTATACGGTGAAAGCGATGCATAGCCTACAACTACATCATCTATAAGGCCTGCAAAAATGCAGTGTTCCTGCGTTTGATGCGCCTCATACCACTCCTGCCACTCTGGCAACGTACGCGGCTCAAGATCAAGCGTTGCTACACCGTTCACAACCTCGTAATTATAAATATCTAAACAAGATGGTATAGCATCCTTTGTAATTGGTCGTATAGTAAGCACGGTAATATACTCCTAACTTTTCGTCATTCCTATAAATTTATAGCCAGTACCTTGTATATCGCTATTTATGAAATTGAAGTTTTGCTATAATCAAGATGTCACCAACTCCATCCTGGGGAAACAGGTACAGGAAGGAGGTGTACCAATGAGAAAATTCCTCATACTCTTTATTATACCAGTTACGATAAATGTGGTTAGCTACCTCATTTATAAATTGCTCGACTGGTATTTAAACTGGTGATTGAGCGTCGGTTTATCTCCGTGAAAAGATAAATAAGGGTTATAGGACAAAACGTGTTGGTACTTTAATCCCAATCATTGAAAGATAATTTGTCATAGTTATGCAAATCACCC
>OIFD01000077.1_pt1 | contig 91202 bp, 105 predicted proteins | sample 1582021 | NCBI WGS metagenome assembly OIFD01 (sample SAMN07501059, study PRJEB24779) | human gut metagenome | isolation source: stool | host: human infant | place: USA: Pittsburgh, PA | reverse complement strand
TTTATTCTCACCGAATTATTGTTTGGTTTGTACTTCTCTCAAAGTATTTACTTTATTTAATTTATTAAGGTTCTATACTCACGAAATATATTTTAAAACGTGATTTTCAAAGTTTATTTGAAGTTCACGTTTTGTGAGCTAACTATTACATTATACTCTTGTATTTCTTTATTGTCAAGTGTTTTTTTAATTTTTATTTAATTAAAAAATTCACTGAACAATTGAGTGCTTATATATATTATCAAGTTTGCACTATAATGTCAAGTGAATTTTAAAAATTTTTTACTTTTATTTTACTTCAGTAAACTATTACTGGAATGTTTTCTCCTACATCATAATATATGCTTTCTAACAGGTTGGGACTTACTTGTATGTCAGAGTTTTGTTCTGTAGATATTGTGTGTCTGTAAAATCCCAGCGTGTAGTTTTTGGAGTATCCTTTTATTTTGTTATCTATGTTGTAGATTCCTTTTGGGATTGGTTGTGTGATTTTTATTGGGATACATTTGTTTATCTTGTAGTTATTAATGTAGTAGAGTGTATTGTTTTGTTGGTCGATTTCAATGTATTCGTCTTGAATGTCGTTTTTGAGTCTTGACTTCGCTTTTTTGGAATACACTGGTTCTATTGTTTTATCTTCTGAATCATCTAGTGTAAGTTTTATGAGTTCGACTGTTTTGTGTTTGTCGATTTCCCAGCCGTAGTCTGTTGCGTTGAGTGTGAGTGTTTTGTTTTCTGCTGTTTTTATTGTGTGTGGTTTGTTGTATGTGTCGGTTTCTTTTTTCAAATCGTCTACGTAGTGTTCGATTTCGCTGTCTTTATATACGAATCCTTGCTTTTCGTCAAAGTCCATCATATCGCGAAGTTGTGCGCCTTTTAGTTTACGGATTGTGTCGTTGAAATCAAAGCTTATTTCGATGTCTTTGAGTTTGTTGAGTTTGTTTTTGGCACGTATGATGTTCCAGTCGTTTGCGTAGACTTTTGGTTTGATGTATTCGTTTTTGAGGGTGACGATCTCTTTTTGTTCTAGGAGTGATTTTTTTATCGTGTCTTTTAGTTTATTTGTATCTATTTCGTTTCCGATTTCTTCTGGTATTATTGTGTATTCGTCATCCAAGTAACTGATGTAGGCGTTGTACGATTTTTTGGCGTTCTTATTGAGCTGTGCTTGGTAGATTTTTTTGTTTAGTTTGTCTTCGTCAATTGTGTAATCGAAATTGATGTTGTATTTTTTGGTGTCAAAAAACGACAACGGCCATGAGAATGGGTTTTGTTCGATTTTGAAATCTTCTGGTATTTTCAGGTTGAAATCCACTTCTTTTGCATCTATTACGAGTTTACGGTTATCAGTAGCATTGATTGTGAGTGTTCTGATGTCTGCATTTCTGTCAACTATTTTGGATTTTTCGACATAGCTCATGTTGTAACCATTGACGTATGTGTTGGGTAGTGCGTAGAATGTGAAGAATGTTGTTGCACTAAAATACACTAGGAATAAGAATAGTATTGTGGTTATGAGTACTCGTTTTTTCATTTGTTTTTCCTTTTCTTTTATGATTAATATTATTGTACTTTTAATTTGAGGATATATCAATGTTTGCAAATAAAAAAAGCGAGTATAATTACTCGCCTTTTGATTATCTTGAGTACAACTCAACTACTAATGAGTCTGTAATTTCGATTGGAATTTCTTGTCTTTCAGGAAGTCTTGTCAATGTTACTTTGAAGTTTTCTTCCTTGTCAATGTAAGGTAATGATTGTGCAAAGTTTGTTTCGTAGTTTTCTTTGAACAATTCATTTGATCTTGATTTTTCTTTCAATTCGATTACAGATCCTTCAGCTACTTGGTAAGAAGGGATATCTACTTTTTTACCGTTTACTCTGATTAAACCGTGAGATACCATTTGTCTTGCTTGTCTGATTGATGATGCAAATGAAGCTCTTAGTACTAGGTTGTCTAATCTAGTTTCTAATTGTCTTACCATTACATCCCCAGTTGTAAGACCTTCTTTGTTGTTAAGGGCTTTTTCGAAGTATTTGTGCATTTGTTTTTCGTTTACTCCGTAATATGCTCTTAATCTTTGTTTTTCAAGAAGTTGCATACCATATTCAGTTAACTTCTTGTCGTTTCTTCCAAGTCCTTTACCCATTCTTTTGTTAGCTTTTGGGTGACCGCATACGTTAAGACCTAATCTTCTAGATTGTTTAAATCTAGGTCCCATCATTCTTGCCATTAATATTCATCTCCATTAAAAAATTATTTGCCGCGATAATTTTTTAAGCCAACGCTATTATATCACCTACTGGTTTGTTTTTCAACAATTTTTGTGTTAATTTTGTTGTAAATTTTCGATGAATTTGATGTATTGTTTTGCAAGCTCGTTGTCTTTGTTAAGTGTAGCACCTTTTTCAAGGATTGCATCGTCTATTACGACTTCATCTTTTCCGATATTTACAGATACTGCTACTTTTGTTCTTCCATTAGCTCCTACTAATGTAAAGTAGTTATCAAATATGCTCTTTAATCTTTCACCTGTAACATATTTTTCGTGTTCATTCATTAATTTTGCCAATTGGTTAGCTTCGGCGTTAGTAAGTTCTCTTGTAACTTTCTTGCCGTCTTTTGTGTATGTGAATTGTACAGATGTTGCAACGTTTGGGTTGGTTTTGGCTAATTCTTGTTGAATTTGTTTGGATACTGTCTTTTCTCCACCTATTATAGCTATTAGAAGGAATGTAAATGATAGTCCCAGTAAGATTTTTTTGTTCATAGGTTCCTCCCAATAATTTTTTTAGAATATTTTATTATTTGCTAACAAATTATTCTTAATTTTATTATATTCCTATGGTTTTATTTTTGCAATTGAACATAAAAAAATAACTAAGCAAATGCTTAGTTATTTTCTATTTATCAGCTTTCACTGTTTCTTTTTCATTTGAGGATTCTTTTTTTGTGTAATCTACTAATTCAAGTATACACATTTCAGAACCGTCTCCTCTACGAGGTCCTAATTTTAAGATTCTTGTGTATCCACCTTGTCTGTCAGCATAAACTGGTGCGATTTCTTCAAACAATGTGTTTACAACGTCTTTTTTGTATATATATTTAAGAGCTTCTCTTCTAGAGCTCAAATCACCTTTTTTACCAAGTGTAATCATCTTTTCAGCTTCTCTTCTAACTTCTTTTGCACGAGTAACTGTTGTTTCGATTTTTCCATTTTCGAACAATGATTGAACTAGGTTTCTTAACATTGCTGTTCTGTGATCAGTTCTTCTACCTAATTTTCTTAAGTTAGCCAATGTCTATCCTCCTTTATTCGTCTTTTATTTCTTCTTTAAATGCAAGGCCCATTTCTTGAAGTTTTTCTTCAACTTCGTCTAAGGATTTTTTACCAAAGTTCTTTATCTTCATCATTTCTGCTTTTGTATGAGATACGATATCTCCTACAGTATTGATATTAGCTCTTTTCAAACAGTTGAATGATCTTAATGAGAAATCTAATTCTTCGATATTGATGCCCATTTGAGTTTCTTTATCTTTTTGATTGTCTTCGTCGTCACTGTTTGTATTACACTCGTAGTTAGGTAATTCACTGAATAATTCCAGGCAATTGATTAGGATGTTACTTCCTTCGCTTAAGGCATCTTGTGGTCTAATTGTTCCATTAGTCCACACTTCAATTGTAAGCTTATCGTAATCAATTACTTGGCCAACTCTGGCATTATCTACTGTGAAATTAACCTTTTTCACAGGGCTAAACAGTGAGTCAATGGCGATATCTCCTATAATATCTTCGTCTGTTTTGTTAAATTCAGATATTTTGTAGCCTTTTCCGTTGATAACTGTGATTTGCATTTCTAATGAAGCGTCTTCATTAAGTGTTGCAATGTAGTGATCTGGGTTTTTAACTTCCAAATCAGTATCAACTAAAATATCCTTAGCTGTTAGAACACATGGACCTTTTATGTCTACATTCAATGATATAGGTTCTTCATTGTATTTCTTTACAGCGATACCTTTCAAATTCAAAATTATTTCAGGTACGTCTTCTTTGACACCTTTAATCGTAGACATTTCATGAGCTACACCTTGGATATTTATCTTTGATATAGCAGCTCCTGGTAATGATGATAATAAAACTCTTCTTAGAGAGTTTCCTAGAGTAGTTCCATATCCCCTTTCCAGTGGCATTATGACAAATTTACCGTAATTATTTTGTTCATCTAATTCAACGATTTTTATTTTAGTATCTAATTGTTCAGTCATAAATACAGCCTCCTTCGACAAGTCCCATCAGGAAATCCTGAATTAAGCCTATGTGTTATACTCTTCTCTTCTTTGGTGGTCTACAACCGTTGTGAGGGATTGGAGTTACATCTTTAATAGAGCTAACTTCAAGTCCAGAAGCTTGCAAACTTCTAATTGCAGATTCTCTTCCTGAACCTGGTCCTTTTACATAAACTTCAACAGTCTTTAATCCGTGTTCCATAGCTTTTTTAGCAGCTTCTTCAGCAGCTTGTTGTGCAGCGTATGGAGTTGATTTTCTAGATCCTCTGAATCCTAATTGTCCAGCAGAAGCCCAGCTTAATACGTTACCGTTAAGGTCAGTTAAACATACCATAGTGTTGTTGAATGTAGAAGAAATGTGTGCTTGACCTTTTTCAATATTCTTTTTTACTCTTTTTTTACCGCGAACGTTACGTTTTGCGCCTTTAGTTTTTAGTGCCAATTAATTTCCCCCTCTCTATGCTTGTTTTCTAGGACCCTTACGAGTTCTTGCGTTGTTCTTTGTATGTTGTCCTCTTACTGGAAGGCCTTTTTTGTGTCTTGATCCTCTGTAGCAGTTGATTTCTTTTAATCTTTTGATGTTCATTGCTACATCACGACGTAAATCCCCTTCAGTAAGATAGTTATCTAATTCAGTTCTGATATCAGATAATTCAGATTCTGTTAAATCTTTTACTCTTGTGTCAGGATTGATTCCTAATTTAGCTAAGATTTTATTTGATGATTGTCTACCTATTCCATAAATTGCAGTTAGTCCAATTTCTACACGTTTGTCATTTGGTAAGTCGACACCTTGAATTCTTGCCATTTATACCTCCTACTAACCTTGTCTTTGTTTGTGTTTAGGGTTATCGCAAATAACCATAACACGACCTTTTCTTTTTATAATCTTGCACTTTTCGCACATTTTTTTAACTGATGGTCTTACTTTCATTGCTTAACCTCCGTTTATTTCTTTCTCCATGTTATTCTTCCACGATCCAAATCGTATGGTGATAATTCAACCGTTACTTTGTCTCCTGGAAGAATTCTTATATAATTCATTCTTAATTTGCCTGAAATATGAGCTGTTATTACATGGCCATTTTGAAGTTCTACCTTAAATACCGTATTAGGAAGAGCATCTACTACTGTTCCTTCTAATTCAATAACTTCTTTGGACATCCTTGTCTTAATCCTCCTTTTTTAAATTGTTTAACATATATCTTAGTTTCTTATCTGTTAAATTCTCTAATTGCAACTTTTTGTTGTACTTTTGAAGATGTTTGATCTTCTTTTTCTTTGGTTTTTCGATTTTACGTTGTTTTCCATCTACTACCAATACATAAGAATCGTCAAGAATTTCCAAAACCATTTGTAGTTTGCCCATATCACGACCACAAGTACTTAAAACAACTTGTCCTGTTTCAAGTTTGTTGTATTGGCTCATTAATTCTAACCTTTTTTTAATTCTGTTACTAACTTATTAGTGATTTCATCTATTGGAAGAGTTCCGTCAACTGTGAATACTAAATCTTGTTTGTTGTAGAAATCTACCAAAGGTTTAGTTTGTGAATCGTAAACTTTGATTCTGTCTAATACAGTTTGTTCTTTGTCGTCTTCTCTTTGGATTACTGGAGTTTGGCATACATCACATATTCCTTCAACTTTTGGAGGGTTGTTATCGATGTGATAGCTTGCACCACAGTTTGGACATACACGTCTTCCTGAAAGTCTTTTTACAAGAGAATCTTTGTCAACGTCTATGTTTAATACGCGGTCTAGTTTCAATCCTCTCTTAGCTAGTCCTTCATCAAGAGCTTCGGCTTGTGGGATTGTTCTTGGGAATCCGTCAAGTAAGAATCCGTTTTTACAATCTTCTTGATCTAATCTGTCCCAAACTATTTCTATTGTTAATTCATCAGGTACAAGTTTTCCTTCTGCAAGTAAGCCTTCAACTTTTTGACCTAGTTCTGTCTTTTCTTTGATATTTTTTCTGAAAATATCACCTGTTGAAATGTGAGGAATATCAAATTCTTCAATAACTCTTTTAGCTTGAGTTCCTTTACCTGCTCCCGGAGGTCCCAATAATATTAATCTCATTATAAACTCCTTACTTCAAAAATCCTTTATAGTGTTTCATAGTTAGCATACTTTCCATTTGTTTTACAGTATCTAATACTACACCTACTACGATGATGATTGATGTACCACCGAATAGGATTTGTATTCCTATAGCTTTTGATATTAGCATTGGTGCTGATGCTACTAACGCTAATATGATTGCGCCTATAAATGTTACTCTATCAGAAATTTTCTTTAGATACATGCCTGTTGGTTTACCAGGTCTAATTCCCATAATGAATCCGCCATATTGTTGCAAGTTCTTAGCGTATTCAACAGTGTTGAACTGAATTGCTGAGTAGAAGAATGCGAATATTATAATCAATAACATGTTTACTATTGAAAAGATAACTAACCCTGATGTTGTTTGTACTGTGAATATGTGGGCTAACCATACTGGCATGTCTTTGCCGAATAATAATGCTATTGTTTGTGGTAATTGTAAGATTGCTGATGCAAAGATTACTGGCATTACACCACCCATATTAACTTTGATTGGAATATGAGTTGATTGACCACCATACATTTTTCTTCCTACTACTCTTTTAGCGTATTGTACAGGAATTCTTCTTTCACCTTGGTTAATTAATACCACTACTACTAATATTATAATCGCTATTAGTACAAAAAGTAATATTTTCCACCAAGATAACATTCCTTGTCTAGATTGATAAATCATTGTACCGATTTGTCTTGGCATATTTGAAATGATACCTATGAAAATCAAGATTGAAATTCCGTTACCGATACCTCTTTCAGTAATCATTTCTCCTAGCCATACTAGAAACATTGATCCTGCTACCAAGCTTATTAGTATAACAAATCCTGTTAAAAAGCTTTTGTCTACGATTGCTCTGTTAAATAAACCATTAACTGTAGCATATCCTTGTATGAATGCCAAAATTATACTACAGATTTTAGTGTATTTACCCATTCTCTTCTTTCCTTCTTCACCTTCACGTGTAAGTTCTCCTAATCTAGGAAATGCTACTGTTAAAAGTTGAAGAATGATTGAAGCGGTAATGTAAGGGTATATCGAAAGAGCGAATATGCTCATTTGTCTCAATGATCCCCCACTTAATAGGTTCAATAAAGAAACTATTCCGCCTTCTTGACCGCTCATTATTTGTTTGATAATGGCCTTATCCATAAAAGGAACCGGTATTGCATTACCTAATCTAAAAACTACAACCATTAGTAGAGTAAAGCCGATTCTTTTACGAATGTCTAAAACCTTCCATGCGTCTTTCAAGGTTTTAAGCATCTTAAATCACCTCTACCTTTCCTCCGGCTTTTGTAATTTTTTCTTCAGCTGATTTAGTAAATTTATTAGCTTTTATAGTTAATTTCTTAGTTAATTCTCCGTCACCTAAAATCTTAACGCCGTCTTTTGCCTTAACTGGCTTAAAGAATCCTGCGTTTGCTAGGATTTCTGGTGTTATTTCGTCGCCATCTTCAAAACAATTTAAGTCTCTGATGTTGATTTCAGCGTATTGTTTTGCGAAGTGGTTTTTGAAGCCTCTCTTAGGAAGTCTTCTGAATAAAGGCATTTGACCTCCTTCAAATCCTGGTCTTACGCCTCCGCCTGATCTTGAGTTTTGTCCGTCTCTACCACGTCCAGCATTGTGTCCTAATCCTGAACCGTAACCTCTACCAACTCTTTTTCTTGCTTTTACTTCTCCACCTTTAGCAGGTCTTAAGTTGTGTAATTTCACTATAACACCTCCTACTTAACTTCTTCTACGTCAACCATGAATGCAATGTGTCTAATCATTCCACGTACTGCATCATTGTCTTCTTTGATTACTGATTGTCCGATTTTATGAAGTCCAAGGGCTTCACAAGTTCTAATGTGTTTTTCAATTCTACCGATTTTGCTCTTTTTAAGAGTGATCTTTAATTTACTCACTTAAAAGCCCTCCTTATTTTAAAATTTCTTCTACAGACTTTCCTCTTAATTTAGCTACTTGTTCAGCTGTCTTAAGTGATTTAAGTCCTTCTACAGTTGCATTAACAATGTTTTGAGGATTTGATGTTCCCAATGATTTAGAACGAACGTCTTTGATACCAGCTAATTCACATACCGCACGAACTGGTCCTCCGGCGATAACTCCAGTACCTTCTCCAGCTGGTTTTAATAATACTCTACCAGCTCCAAATATTCCTGTTACTTGGTGAGGAATAGTTGTGTTTACGATAGGAACTGTGAAGATGTGTTTTTTAGCATCTTGGCTAGCTTTTCTAATAGCTTCTGGTACTTCTTGTGCTTTACCAATACCAACACCAACGTGTCCGTTTTTATCTCCAACTACTACAAGGGCTGCGAATCTAAAGTTTCTACCACCCTTAACAACCTTAGCTACACGGTTAATATTTACAACTCTTTCTTCTAATTCTAAACCTTCTATTTCTTTATTTAAAAGTTCCAATACTAAATACCTCCCTTGCACTAAAATTTAAGTCCGGCGCTTCTAGCACCTTCAGCTAATTCTTTAACTTTTCCGTGATATAAATATCCAGATCTGTCAAATACGCATTGTTCAATGCCTTTGTCGATAGCTTTCTTACCGATTAATTCACCAACAAGTTTTGCAGCTTCCATGTTAGATTTTGATTCGCCTTTGTAATCTTTATCTAATGTTGATGCAGATACTAATGTGTTGTGGTTAACATCATCGATTAATTGTGCATAGATGTTAGTATTAGACTTGAATACGCATAATCTTGGTTTTTCAGAAGTTCCTGTAAGGTTCTTACGAATACGTAAATGTCTTTTAACTCTATTTGCGTTTTTATCAATTTTCTTAAACATACCTTACTCCTTTCTTACTTACCTGTTTTACCGACTTTACGTCTAATATGTTCATCTTCATATCTGATACCTTTACCTTTGTATGGTTCAGGTCCTCTTAAGTCTCTGATTTTTGCAGCATAGTTACCAACTTGTTGTTTGTTATTACCACTGATAACTAATGTGTGTTGTTCTGGAACTTCAACTGTGATTCCTTCTGGATCTTCTTTTTCAATTGTGTGTGAATATCCCAAGTTTAACACTAATTTTTTACCTTGTTTTGCTGCTCTGTAACCAGTACCTTCTATAATTAAAGTTTTCTTATATCCTTCAGTAACACCTTCAATCATGTTAAAAACAAGAGTTCTTGTCAAACCATGAAGTGATTTGTGTCTTTTAATGTCTGAAGGTCTTGAAACTGTGATTGTATTATCTTCTACTTTGATAATCATTTCCTTTGGCATTTGTTGAACTAATTCACCTTTTGGTCCCTTTACAGTACACAAATTGTCTTCAGTTATTTTTACTTCAACGCCATTAGGAATTTCAATTGGTTTTAATCCAATTCTTGACATGGTCAAACCTCCTTATAATGTTTGTGTTACCATACGTAACAAATTACTTCTCCACCAATACCTTCTTTTCTAGCAACTTTATCAGTTACAAGGCCTTTTGATGTAGAGACAATAGCAATACCAAGTCCGCCTAAAACCTTAGGAACTTCATTTGCTCTGGCATAGACACGAAGTCCAGGTTTAGATATTCTCTTGATACCTGAAATTACTTTTTCTTCGTTAGGACCATATTTTAAATCTATTGTAATGATTCCTTGTTTACCGTCATCAGTAACATTGAAACCATCGATAAATCCTTCATCTAATAAAATTTGTGCTATTGATTTTTTGATATTAGATGCAGGAACTTCAACAACTTTATGTTTCGCATTAACTGCGTTTCTTATTCTTGTTAGCATATCTGCTATAGGATCAGTCATCATAAAAGCTTCCTCCTTCCTTTCTTACCAGCTTGCTTTTCTTACGCCAGGGATTTCGCCTTTATAAGCCAATTCTCTAAAGCATATACGGCAGATGCCATATTTCTTTAAATATCCGTGAGGTCTACCACAAATTTTGCATCTGTTATATTCTCTTGTGCTAAACTTTGCAGGTCTTTTTTGTTTTGCGATCATTGATTTTTTAGCCACTAAAACTCCTCCTTATTTCTTAAATGGCATTCCCATTTTGTCTAATAATTCCTTAGCTTCTTCGTCAGTGTTTGCAGTAGTAACGACCACAATATCCATACCTCTAATTTGATCTACCATATCGTATTCAATTTCAGGGAATATTAATTGTTCTTTGATACCTACAGCATAGTTTCCTCTACCATCGAATGATTTAGAAGAAATACCTCTAAAGTCTCTTACACGTGGAAGAGAAATGTTCATAAATTTATCTAAGAAATCATACATTTTTTCACCACGTAATGTAACTTTAACACCAACATTCATTCCTTCTCTAAGTTTGAAGTTAGCGATAGATTTTCTTGCTTTTGTTACAATTGGGTGTTGTCCTGTAATTGTTTCTAATTCTTTAACTGCGCTTTCGATAGCTTTAGGATTTTCTTTTGAAGAACCTAAACCCATGTTAAGCACGATTTTTTCCAATCTTGGAACTTGCATGATGTTTTCATATTTGAAACGTTCAACCAAGAAAGGAACAACTTCATTTGTATATTTTTCTTTTAATCTGGAAGTCAAGTTTATACCCTCCTTATGTTACTTAATAGTTTCGTTGTTAGATTTCATAAATCTAACCTTCTTACCGTCTTCAAACTTGTAACCTAATCTTGTGCCTTTCTTGTTTTTAGCATCATAATACATTACGTTTGAAACATCAATAGGAGCTTCTTTTTTGATTAGTCCACTTTCAACACCACGTCCGTTAGCTTTTTGGTGTTTAGTAACTATGTTAACCCCTTCTACTACCACTTTATTTTGTTTGGCTAATACTTCAATAACATTTCCAGTCTTTCCTTTGTCTTTACCAGAAATAACTATTACAGTATCTCCATTTTTAATCTTCATATCTCTTTACACCTCCAATTATAATACTTCAGGTGCCAATGAGATTATTTTCATGAAGTTATTGGCTCTCAATTCACGAGTTACTGAACCAAAAATTCTTGTTCCCACTGGATTTTTATCATCTTTTATAATTACAGCTGCGTTATCGTCAAATCTGATGTAACTTCCATCAGCTCTTCCCAATGGTTTAGTTGTTCTTACGATAACAGCTTTTACTACATCACCTTTTTTAACCATACCGCCCGGTTGTGCAGATTTAACTGAGCAAACTACGATGTCTCCGATAGCTGCGTACTTTCTTTTAGTACCACCTAAAACTCTTATTACTAGTAGTTCTTTTGCACCAGAGTTATCTGCAACTCTCAAACGACTTTCTTGTTGAATCATAAAATTCTCCTTTCGTAATAAGAATTACTTAGCTTTTTCTATAACTTCTACAAGTCTCCAGTTCTTTGTCTTAGAAAGAGGTCTTGTTTCCATTATTTTAACTTTATCGCCGATACCAGCAATGTTTTCTTCATCGTGTGCTTTAAATTTAGTTGTTTTTCTTAATTGTTTACCGTATTTAGGATCTTTGACAAGTGTCTTAACTTCTACAACAATTGACTTATCCATTTTATCTGAAACAACTATACCAACTATGGTTTTTCTCATATTTCTTTCCATAATTGTTAAGCCTCCTTACCAATGTTTAGCTCACGTTCTCTAATAATAGTCTTAATGCGAGCTATATCTTTTTTTACAAGTCCTATCATCATAGGGTTTTCTAATTGCCCAGTAGCTAATTGAAAACGTAGATTAAACAATTCACTTTTAGATTGTTCTAATTGTTTTTGTAAATCTTGATCTGATAGATTACGAATTTCTTTAGTTTTCATCAGCTTCACCGTCCTTTTCTCCGAACTCTTCACGAGCTATAAATTTAGTTTTGATAGGTAGTTTGTGTTGAGCAAGTCTCATAGCTTCACGTGCTACTTCTTCAGGAACACCTGCCATTTCAAATAATACTCTACCTGGTTTAATTACTGCTACCCAATATTCTGGAGCTCCTTTACCTGAACCCATACGAATACCGATAGGCTTCTTTGACACTGGCTTATCTGGGAAAACTTTAATCCAGATGTTACCGCCTCTTTTTATATATCTTGTCATAGCACGACGTGCTGCTTCTATTTGATTAGCTGTTAACCAACAAGAACCTAACGCTTGTATACCATAATCACCGTAAGTTAAAGTATTGCCTTTTAATGCTTTACCTTTCATTCTGCCTCTGTGAACTCTACGGTATTTTACTCTTTTAGGCATTAACATAGAATATTTCCTCCTCTCGAATTAGTTTTTAGCTGCTTGGGATTTACCTTTTCTGTTATTGTTTCTTCTTTTTCTGTTTTTGTCGTTCTTTTTGTTTTTGTAAACAGGTAAATCTTCTTCTGTCATACCAGGTAACATTTCACCTTTGTATAACCAAACTTTAACACCAAGCTTACCATAAGTTGTGTCTGCTTCTGCAAATCCATAGTCGATTGCAGCTCTTAGAGTTTGAAGAGGAATAGTTCCTTCGCTGTATCCTTCGCTTCTTGCCATATCAGCTCCACCAAGTCTACCAGAAACCATAGTCTTAATACCCAAAGCTCCTGCCCTCATGCTTCTTTGCATTGTTTGTTTCATTGCACGTCTGAAAGAAATACGTCTTTCTAATTGACTTGCGATGTTTTCTGCAACTAATTGTGCATCTAAGTCTTGGAACTTAATTTCTTCTACATTTATGATTAATTTCTTACCTGTTAATTTTTCTAATTTATTTTTTAATTCTTCAACGCCAGCACCTTGACGGCCAATAACCATACCAGGTTTAGCTGTGTTGATAGTTACTTTAATTTTGTTTGATGCTCTTTCGATGGCTATACTGCTAATACCAGCGCTGAAAGATTCTTTCTTGATTAGTTCACGAATTTTGTGATCTTCTACTAAATAATCACTAAAATCTTTTTTATCTGCAAACCATCTTGAATCCCAGTCTTTGATAACACCAACTCTTAATCCTTTAGGATTAACTTTTTGACCCATCAGACTCCTCCTTATAATTCTCTTTCTTCTACAACTACGCCAACATGACTTGATCTTTTAAGGATTGGATAAGCCATTCCTTTAGCTTTTGGTCTCCATCTTTTCATTACTGGAGCATTATTAGCGTATGCTTGTGATACAAAAAGATCTTCTCTGTTTAATCCAAAATTGTGTTCTGCGTTTGCAATTGCTGAATTTAGCACTTTTTCTAAAATTCTAGCACCTTTTTTAGGAGTGAATTTCAATATAGCAAGGGCTTCATCAACTTGTTTACCTCTAATTTCTTTGCATATAAAGTTAACTTTTAGAGGAGAAATACGTACATATTTCGCTATAGCTTTAGCTTGCATTGTCATACCTCCTTATATTAATTACGAACCTTACTCGTTTTTTCGTTTTTAATGTGACCTTTGTATGTTCTTGTAGGAACAAATTCTCCTAATTTATGACCAACCATATCGTCAGTAATATAAACAGGTACATGCTTTCTTCCATCGTGAACTGCAATTGTGTGACCTACGAAGTTAGGGAATATTGTAGAACGACGAGACCAAGTTTTAATAATCTTCTTTTCATCGTTTTTGTTAAGTTCTTCCACTTTCTTCATTAAGTGTTCATCGCAGAAAGGTCCTTTTTTAAGTGATCTACTCATTCTATCCCTCCGTTATTTCTTTCTTCTTCTTACAATGTACTTATTAGACTTTTTGTTTTTCTTACGAGTCTTAAGTCCAAGTGCTGGTTTACCCCATGGAGTTGAAGGAGCTGGTCTACCGATTGGTGCTCTACCTTCACCACCACCGTGAGGGTGATCTACTGGGTTCATTGCTGAACCTCTTACGTAAGGTCTCTTACCTAAGTGTCTGTTACGTCCAGCCTTACCAATTGTAACCAATTCGTGAGAGATATTTCCAACTTGTCCTACAGTAGCTCTGCAGTCAAGGTGAATTAATCTATATTCTCCTGATGGTAATCTTAATTGTGCAAATTTGCCTTCTTTAGCCATAAGTTGTGCTTCAGCACCAGCTGTTCTAACTAATTGAGCTCCTTTGCCAACTTTCATTTCAATGTTGTGAACTGTAGTACCAACTGGAATGTTTCTCAATGGAAGAGCATTACCAGGGATAATATCTACATCCGCACCACTTTCAACTACATCTCCAACTTTTAGACCTTGTGGTTGGATGATGTATCTCTTTTCACCATCTTCGTATTGTAACAAAGCGATGTTTGCTGTTCTGTTTGGATCGTATTCGATTGATTTAACAACAGCTTTAATACCATCTTTGTTTCTTTTAAAATCTATAATTCTATATTTTCTCTTAGCTCCGCCGCCTCTGTGACGAGTAGTTACTCTACCATAAGAGTTTCTTCCGCCAGATTTGTTTAAGCTAACAGTTAATGATTTTTCAGGAGTAGTTTTTGTGATTTCATCAAATGATAAAACACTCATACCACGTACACCGGCAGAAGTCGGTTTATATTTTTTTATTGCCATGTTTTTACCCCCTTAATTACATTCCTTCGAAAAATTCAATTTCTTTTGAATCTTCTGTTAATGCAACTATAGCTTTCTTCCAATCAGATCTCTTACCACTGTGAGCGCCCATTCTCTTAACTTTTCCTTTAACGTTCATAGTGTTAACAGATTTTACTTTAACATCAAAAATCTTTTCGATAGCGTTTCTGATTTCTATTTTATTCGCATTTTTATCTACTTTGAATACATATTTCTTGTCTTCCATTTTTTCCATAGAATCTTCAGAAATAATTGGTTTCAAAATAATATCATATGGTGATTTCATTATTGAAACACCTCCTCAAGAATTTTAACAGCATCAGTTGTAATAACTAATGAGTTGTATTTCAAACAATCATATACATTGATTAATCTAGCTTCACAAATAGCTACATTTTCAATGTTTCTAAATGATCTGTAAAGTGTATCATCATTTTTATCAACAACTACTAAAGCTTTCTTGTCTGCTTTAATATTCTTTAATACTTCAACAGCTTTTTTAGTGCTAATAGCATCTAAGCTTAATTTATCTAAAACGATCATTTCATTGTCATTAACTTTGTCAGTTAATACTGATTTGATTGCAAGTCTTCTAACTTTCTTAGGAACAGCGTAGCTGTAATCTCTAGGTTTTGGAGCGAATACTACCCCACCACCTCTCCATTGTGGAGATCTGATAGATCCTTGTCTTGCTCTACCTGTACCTTTTTGTCTCCAAGGCTTCTTTCCTCCACCTCTTACCTCACTACGAGTTTTAGCAGATTGTGTGCCTTGTCTTTTATTAGCAAGTTGATTTCTAACTACTTCGTAAACAACGTGCTCATTAACATCAACGCCGAAAATGGCTTCATTTAATTCTAATTCTCCAACATTTTCTCCTTGTTGGTTTAAAATTTGAACTTTAGGCATGTTTCATCCTCCTTCCTATTTTGACTTAATAGCTTCTCTAACAGTAACTACTCCACCTTTGTTTCCTGGAACAGCTCCCTTAATAAGAAGTAAGTTTCTTTCATTGTCAACTTTAACAATTTTCAAGTTTTGAACAGTTACACGGTCATGGCCCATCTTTCCTGAACCTTTACGTCCTTTGAATACTCTTGCTGGATAAGATCCCGCACTTCTTGCACCTGCAACTCTGTGTGATTTAGAGCCGTGTCCCATAGGTCCTCTTGAATAGTTGTGTCTAACTATTGAACCTTGAGTTCCTTTACCTTTTGAAATACCGATAACATCTACAACATCTCCGTCTTGGAAGATATCTAATTTGATTTCATCTCCAAGGTTGAATTGTTCGTCATCACCTATTTTGAACTCTTGTAAGTGTTTCTTGAATGAAACGCCTGCTTTGCCAAAATGACCTCTCATTGGTTGGTTTACATGTTTTTCTTTCTTTTCGATGTAACCAACTTGAATTGCGTTATATCCTTCTTTTTCTTTAGTTTTGATTTGTGTAACAACCATTGGACCCGCTTCAATGACAGTTACTGGAACAACACTACCATCTTCATTGAAGATTTGAGTCATTCCGATTTTTTTACCTAAAATACTCTTCATTGAGTACACCTCCTATAGTGTGATATCCACATTAAAATTTACTTACAGCGGATTGCTTTACAATCATACTAAGATTAAAGTTTAATTTCGATATCTACGCCGGCAGGAAGGTTAAGTTTTTTAAGCGCTTCCAATGTCTTTGCGTTAGGATTAATGATATCGATTAATCTCTTATGTGTTCTTTGTTCGAACTGTTCTCTTGAATCTTTGTATTTGTGAACAGCTCTTAAGATTGTAACAACTTCTTTTTCTGTTGGCAACGGAATAGGACCTGATACTTTAACGTCAGTTCTCTTAGCTGCCTCAACGATTTTTTGAGCTGATTGATCGATTAATTCGTGATCATAAGCTCTTAGTCTGATTCTGATTTTTTGATTTGCCATTTAGGCACCTCCTCTATATTTTTGAAGAAGCGTCTTGCTGGGTTATATTCATACACCCTCCCGGGTGTACAGTGACCTAAAATTTAAAAAACTTTTTTAAAAAGTTTAACCCATCGCCCTAATCGTGTAGGACTTCTCGGTGAAAATTACCTCGGAAGATTAATCACGTTTCCCGAGCAACCTTCCACTTCTACGCTTACTAACTTTAGGCACAACTGGTATTATACATTGTCTATACTACAATGTCAACACTTTTTTGAAGTTTTTTTGTAAAATTTCACGATTTTTACGAAAAATTTGTTTCCTTCCTTATTATATAATAAAAGGGCGGGGAGTAAAAGTTATATTCTTGCTGAACGCATTTCAAAAAACAAAAATAATTTAGCACGAATATCTGTCTCCAAAAATAAACAAATTCAAAGCTTGTGAACCTAAAATCTCAAGTGCGAGCTTCGCTCTGGCACGAGTGAGATTTTTTCACGGTTCACTTCGCTAGAATTTGTGATTATTTTTTACGAATGATATTCTTAGCTAAAACTATTTTTGTTTTTATTGCTAAGAAGTGTCGTCAGTAATTTTCGGTAACATTTTTCGTTTTAACTTGCGACAAATTTTCATCCAACAATTTTCGTTTTAACTTTCAACAAAGTGTTGTTAATAATTTTCTTAATATTTAGTGAATAATATTCTTTAAATCTGGGTATATAAAGTATATCAACAATTTAAGGAGGTGTTAGTATGGTAGAAGAAAAGAAATCAGTTGATTGGATTTCTCTTATTACAGGTATTTGTTTTATTATAGTTTCATTCATAGCTTTTAAAAATCCATATGCCAGCTTAGCGAGTCTGGTGATTTATTTTGGAATAATTGCAATTGTTAAAGGCGTAGGCGGAGTTTTAATTTATAAAAAGATAAAAGATTTTACAAGACTGAACATAAAATTATTCTTTTGGATAAGCATAATAGATATAATACTTGGCCTCATTCTTGTTTTTAATGTCGAATCTGCTGTATTGATCATTCCGTATGTGTTCTCGATTTGGTTTATTATCGATTCAATCAACGATATTAGTTTCGGAAGATATCTAAGGTTTGTTCCAGGTGGACTTTACCATCTTAATATCATAATTAATATTATTACTTTAATTCTTGGAATTATGATGTTGTACAATCCTTTAAGAGCATCTTTTACGGTTGTATTTTTAATTGGAATGTATTTGACAATATCTGGCGTTAAATATATTGCATATGCTTTCAAACATGAGTATTAAAAAAATCGTCTCAAAATGATGTGTGCCATCTTTACCGGGTCATCCAGTAAGGATGGTACATATCAAAACGAGACGATTTTTTATATTTTAATGTTAACCCATTTACCTTGTCTAAATCTGATTGAATTGAACATGTATCTAGAGAATTGGTCGGAGAAGATTCCTAGCCATATTCCAACTATTCCCATGTTTAACACAGACACAAGGATGTATGTTACTGCTGTTCTTATGATTGTTACACTTATGATTGAAGAGATGAGAGTATATTTTACATCTCCTGCTGCTCTCAAACATCCTCCGTAGATGATTTGTGAGATTTGTAATAGCACTATTACTGTGATGAATCTTGCGATGATTTCTCCAGTTTCTATGATGGATAGTTTGTCGAAGAACAAATGGAATATTCCTTTTCCAAATAACAACAATATCACAGACAATACAATAGATATCATAAGTCCTATTCGTTGGCAGACTTTGCCGTAAATCTTCGCGTTTTCTTTCTTACCAGCGCCAAGGCTTGAGCCCGTTAGAACGACTGCTGCAACTTGCATTCCATCTGCAAACGAAAAGCAAATACTAAGTAAATTCATTCCTACGTTGTGTGCTGCAAATGTGTCTGTTCCAAGTCCTGCTGCCATCAATGCCGTTGTCAAGAAACCAATTCTCATGGCTATATTTTCTACGAACAAATTGGTTCCAAGTTTGACGATGCTTGTGAATACGTCAACTGTCGGCTTGATTTTCTTCTTGAAAATGTATTTGATTTGTACGAAACCATCTTTTCTGAAAAGCGATCTGATGCACATAATACTACTTACGACTGTTCCAAGTACTGTCGCAAGCGCTGCTCCAGAAACTCCCATTTTCGGAAAACCAAAATTACCACCTATCAAGCAGTAATTGAAAAATATATTGACAATACTTGACACCAAGTTAGTTGTAAATGCAATTCTAGTGTTGCCCGATCCTCTTTGCGCTGCATTTATCGTCATACTTACTACGTTAAAAATCATTCCTCCCATGATTATTCTGAAATAATTCAGCGCATCAGTATGCGTGTCCGAGTTACTTCCTGCAAGTCTAAGAATACTATCCGAAAAATACACCATCACAGTGCTTATAACAACCGTTAGCACAAGTCCCATGATAATCGCTGTGAAAAGTATCCTGTTTGCTCCTTCTTTGTCCTCTTCTCCAAGACGTCTGGCTACAAGTGCCGACGTAGCAATGTTTATGGAGAAAAATATCGATAGTGCTATGAATTTGGGTTGTGTTGTAAGACCTACAGCCGCAACTGCAGAGCTTCCTATCGAAGACACCATGTAAGTGTCGATAATTCCCGCAAGCGCTATGAAAAAGCTCTCCAACACCGACGGCCACGCCACCTGTATTGCTCTTTTGTAAAAATTCTTATTCTTCATCTAATCATCCATTCTATTGTTCAATCTAATTAAAATTATATATTACATCATACTACTAGCTAAAAATTAATACAAGTTAGAAAGGATGATTTTTACAGTTGAATACTCTTCATTAGTATATATAACTTCAAATCCACATTTCAAAAACAAATTCAACGAAGGATTACAGGTACCAATATTATCGTATAGTTCATCTATGTCTAATTTTTTTGCCAAATCAATCAAAAACATCAACGCTCTTTTCCCGTAGCCATTGTTTCTGTATTCATCTTTTACAATTAGACTGCAAATCCACCTATCATCTTCCTTATATATACAACATTCTCCGACAGGCTTGTTATGACCCATAATGTAATAGTAAAATCTGTCGTCAGAGTTTATCCACTTGTCATACCAACTTTGCCATTTGTCTTCTGAGAAATCAATAGCTCCGCCGTATTTTTTATTGAAACTCATCGTGTTTTCATCTGCCAATAACTTTTCTCTGAAATTCAACTCATAGTATTCAGGAATCACAAAATCACATTCGTAGTCTTCGTCAATCATTGAATACATACAAGAATCTGCGACGCCTTGGTTGTTTGTGGCTGATTTTCTAAGACATCCTTCGTATTTCATATTTGCGTTCATCATTACTTTTCCACTTGCAGAGTTTCTCCTGTCGTGTGTGGCTTCAACTCTTACAGCGTGTTTTTCTTCAAACAAATATTTTAGCATTAGTTTCAAAGACTCGGTCATTATTCCCTGCGACCAATAATCGTATGCCAAGCAGTAGCCAATAGCGTAAGTCTTCGGATTTTCTTTGATTAAACTAGCAGATATACAACCAATGTTTTCATTGTTAGTGTTGCAAATCGCAAAGTACACATTCTTGTCATCATTTATCCATTGTTTTATGATTTTTTCTGATTCTTTTAGTGATGTGTGAGGCGTCCACGTCAAAAACTTCGTAACCCTGCTGTCGCTTGACCAATTTTTATACATTTTGTCTGCATCATTTATTGTAAATTTTCTCAAAATCATTTTGTCAATTTTCATAATCGCACTTCCTTTTTTATATAATACCATATTATTTTCTTTGCACTAATCACTTTTAAGATAGAAAGTTATCAATTTCGTTGACTAATTATATTTTATAATTTATAATTAAATCACGATAATGTTTATCGCTAAATAATTTCTGGAGGTGAACTAATGAGTTCAGAAGATAACAGTTGTTGCTGCGAAGTTGTAACAAAAGAAAGCCTCATTCAAGGATTTACAGGAGAGGTTATCGGTACATTTTTGATGTGCTTTTTGGGAATTGGCTCTGTAGCCACAGCTACATTGTTCCAAGCTCACACAGGTCCATTCCAAGTTGGTATCGTGTGGGGTCTTGCAATCGCTATTGCGATTTACGCTACTAGAAACTTGTCTTGTGCGCACTTCAACCCAGCGGTTACTTTTGCAATGTGTATTTCAAAAAGATGTTCATGGAAGAATTTCCCTGTATACATACTAGGTCAATTCATTGGAGCTATTCTAGCTGCAAGTGCGCTTTGGGTATTTTTCGCTGATTCTGTGAGAAAAAATTTATCTGCAGCTAATTTAACAATGGATGTAGCATCACCAGCATCAAGTATTTGGATTGAAGTGTTCCCTAACACAGCAAACGGCGTAATCAGTATGCCTGTTGCGGCTTTCGCAGAAGCTCTAGGAGTTTTCATTTTGGTTATGATTATTTTCTCAATGACTGAAGGTTGTAACGTAGGTAGACCAAGCGATGATATTTTCCCATTATTCATCGGTCTAACAGTAACAGTGTTGATTTGTACGATTGGACCTATGACTGATGCAGGACTTAATCCAGCGAGAGATTTCGGCCCAAGAATCGTGGCGTATTTTGTTGGATGGAAAAACATCGCATTCACAATGGATGCATTCATAGTTTATGTACTTGCTCCACTAATCGGTGGCGGTTTGTCAGCGATTTTCTTTACAAAAGTAATCGAACCAATGCAAAATTCAAAAAATAGTTGCGGTTGCAATTAATGATATAATAATATTAGAATAACATTAGGAGGTATTTATGGAAGATATTAGAAAACAAGTTTCAGAATATTACAGCAATATAACTACAGAAAAAGAAGGCAAAATGCAAACTCAAATCTGTAGTTGTTCGGATAGTATGCCACTTCATATCAAAAAAATAAGAGGAATGGTTAACCCTGAACTTTTGAAGAGATTTTACGGTTGTGGCTCTCCAATTCCATCAGCACTTGAAGGATGTACTGTGTTGGATTTGGGATGTGGAACAGGGGTCGATGTGTATGTCGCTTCTAAATTAGTCGGTGAAAACGGAAAAGTAATCGGCGTCGACATGACAGATGATCAATTGGATTTTGCTAGGAAATATCAAGACCAAATGGCTGAAAAATTTGGCTACAAGAAATCAAACGTAGAGTTTAAGAAAGGCTACATCGAAGATTTGAAATCTATAGGAATAGAAGATGAATCTGTAGATGTTGTAATCAGTAACTGCGTTATCAACCTTTCTCCATTCAAGGAAGAAGTGTTCAAAGAAGTGTGGAGAGTTTTGAAAAAAGGTGGAGAATTGTACTTCTCAGACATTTTCGCTGACAGAAGGGTTTCTGATGAAATTTACCAAAACCCTGTATTACGTGGTGAATGTTTAGCCGGTGCAATGTATGTAGAAGATTTCAGAAGATTATTGCATAAAATTGGCTGGGAAGATTTCAGATATACTAAAATCACTAAGGCGCCAATCGAAAACAGAAAAATCGAAGAATTAGTTGGCAATGTGAACTTCACATCAAGAACTGTAAGAGCTGTGAAATTACCAGGAATTATCGAAGATAGATGCGAACAATACGGACAATTCGTAACTTATCGCGGAGGTATTTTAGGTAGCGAACACTACTTCGACCTTGATGACCACCACAGATTCTATAAAGATTTGCCAATGGCAGTGTGTGGAAATAGCTGTGCAATGATCGAAGAAACAAGATTTAAAAAATACTTCGATGTCGTTGGAGATCGAACAAATCACTTTGGTCTGTTCGATGGTTGTGACGGCCCAGGAAATGAATGTGATTGTGATGGAAACAGCGGTTCTTGCTGCTGCTAATTATAAAAATATAAGCTGTGAGAAAACTCACAGCTTTTTTGATTGCGTAAAATCATGCTTTAATATATTTAGTTGCCCTTCCACTACCTATTTGTTTAATTAAATGTGTGTCTTTTAATTCTTTCAAGGCTCTTTCAATAGTTCTTTGAGAAATATCTGGACAAAGCTTAACAATATCAGACTTTGACAATGGTTTTAACGTTTTTTCGAAAATCTTCATAACTCTCTCAGCAGATGTCAAAGATTTTTCTCCGATAAGTCTGAATCTCTCATCACACTCAACATATGCCTTGTAAATAACAGATAACATATATTTTATAAATGGCAACTCGTTATTTTCTCCAGAATGCCAATTCTTGCTTGATGATTGTAATTGTTCATAATACATGTCCTTAGTATCTTCAATTATCATTTCCAAGGAAATATATTTTCCTACAAAGAAACCATTTTTGTATAAAAGTAAAAGCGTCAAAAGCCTTGACATTCTACCATTTCCGTCATAAAAAGGATGAATACACAAAAAATCATGCACCACAGATGAAATTAATAACAATGGTGGTACTTTTAATTTTACGGCTTCATCATAAGCACTTATCATTTTATCGATATAATTTTCCGTTTCAAATGCAGACACTGGCTGAAACCTTATCTTTTTCTCTCCAAATGCATTTGTTTCCACAATGCTATTATCGATAGTTTTGAACTTCCCTTTATGACTTTCAGAAGAGTAATAATACAACCTACTATGAAGAGTCAATATATTATTTTTCGTAAAGTCAATATCTGAATAATTTTCGTGGATAATATCCAGCACTTCCCTATATCCATATATTTCTTCTTCATTTCTATTTCTAGGTTCACTTTTTTTCTTCATTAACTCTTCTAATCTACTATCATTTGTAGAAATTCCTTCGATTGCATTAGAAGCTTTTGTTGACTGAATCTTCGCAACCTCCACCATCTTTTCAAGTACATCAGAAAAATTTGCTACATAAAGTTCCTGTTTGCCTTTATATTCGTAAATTTTTGATATCAAATCGTACATATTTGCAGGAATATTTAGATTTAATAATTTTGAATAATCAAATTCTCTCATATATTCTCACCATCTTTCTCGCCATTATACCATAAATGGCGTAGATAAATCAATATTGGCGAGATTAATCTCGCCATTTTAATCTATTTGGCGTAGATAAATAAAAAGTGGCGAGAAAAAAACTACGAGCCTTATCGCCCGTAGTTCTCATTTTAAATTATCTGTACAATCCGCCAACTGATTTTAAGTTAGCGTTGATGATTTCCATTACTTTTTCGTAAGCTTCTGTTGATGACATTTCTACATTTTCAAGTGTTTTTCTTTCAGAAAATTCTACTATGTCCTCAGCTGCTTTCTTTCCTACAGTTATTCTTAGCGGAATTCCTATTAGGTCACGGTCGTTGAATTTTACTCCTACTCTTTCTTTTCTGTCATCAAGTAGAACTTCTATTCCTTGAAGAAGTAGCTTTTCGTAAAGTTTTTCTGCAAGTGTATTTTGTTCTTCATTTTTTGTGTTAACAACTGTGATGATTACGTGATATGGCGCTACAACTAATGGCCAAATCATTCCCTTGTCGTCATGGTTTTGTTCTACAATTGCGCTGACACTTCTTGTAACGCCGATTCCGTATGAGCCCATCCAGAAGAATTGTTCTTTTCCATTTTCATCTAAGAATGTAGCATTCATACTTTTGGAGTATTTTTGTCCCAATTGGAAGATATTTCCGACTTCGATTCCTCTTTTGAATTTCAATGGAGATTTTGTTTCAGGATCGATATCCCCTTCTTCTACCATCAATAAATCTTCTACGATTTCTCCTTCGAAATCATCTCCATAGTTTACATTTTTGATGTGGTAGTTTTCTTCATTCGCTCCAACGACGAAGTTTTTCATTTGTGTAACTCTTGAGTCAATGATGATTCTTGAATCTAGTCCGATTGGTCCAGTAAATCCTGGTGAGCTGTTTAAAGCTAGGATGTCTTTTTCTTCCATCATTTCGATTTCGTGTTCTGGACATTTCAAATATCCAATTAACTTAGTCATGTTAAGTTCACGATCTCCTGGAATGAACACAATTACAGGTTTTCCTTCTACCATCAAATCCACTGCCTTCAAGCAATGTGCTGCATCAACATTTAAGAAATCACTTACTTCTTCTATTGTTTTACAGTTTGGTGTGAGGACTTTTTCTGATGGAAGTTTTTCTACATTTTCATCGTTTACTTGATAGTACACGTATGCTTTTTCGTCAGTCGCTGCGAAATCACTGTCATCGCTGTAGCAAATCACACCTTCACCTACATCACTAAGTGCGATAAATTCGTGCGAACTGTTACCACCCATGGCACCGCTGTCTCCTGCTACGATTTTGTATTCCAAACCAAGTCTATTGAATACAACTTCATACGCTCTCCACATATTCATGTAAGCTTCACGCATCGCTTCTTCATCTACATCAAATGTGTATGAGTCTTCCATCAAAAATTCTCTGGAACGGTTGATTCCAAATCTTGGTCTTTTTTCATCACGGTATTTTGTTTGGATTTGATAAATATTAAGTGGAAGTTGCTTGTAGCTTTTGATTTCACCTTTTACTAAATCTGTAAAATATTCTTCGGCTGTTGGTCCAAGGCAGAATTCACGATTATTTCTGTCTTGTAGCTTGAACATTTCCGGTCCAAATGTCTTCCATCTTCCCGATTCTTCCCAGATTTCACGAGGTTGAGTTATAGGCATGTGGATTTCTTGTGAACCGTAGTTGTCCATTTCTTCACGAACGATGTTTTCTACCTTTCTTACAATTCGATATCCCAATGGCAAATAACTGTACAATCCTGCTGCCGTTTTTCTAATCATGCCAGCTCTTAATAGAAGCTTGTGGCTTGCTATTTCTGCATCTTGTGGATCCTCTCTTAAAGTTGGCATATAAAATTTATTCATTCTCATAATTTACATGTTCCTTTCTTTGGTGTATTTAATATGTATCTAAAAAAAGATCCTCCGTCACGAAGACGAAGGATCGCTATACCACTTCTAGTTTGTTAGTTATAAGGTGACAACCCTATGATTTTGACATAATCTCCGAGTTAGGTTCATTCTATCGTAAATGAAAGTTTCCACCTTACACTTTCTCTCTGAAAAATCGTATAGAACTAATATTCTCTTCATCGATACATTAGATTGTATCAGAATAGAATGTTTTTGTAAAGATTACTATTTTATTTTTTCAACAATTCTTGATTTTGTTTCAAAATTATTGTCCGTTCCTGTGAATGAAGAATCTTTAACTGCCAAATCACTCATAGCATCGATGATGTCTTTGAATTTATTTAAATCTTTTGTCTTGTTGGATAATTCATCAATTCCTTTTTCTTTGTATTCTTTTAGTTTGGAGCTGAATTCTTTTTGTCCAGAAGCTAGCTTGTCGCTACCTGATTTTAATTGTCCAGTTGATGAATCTAATTTTCCAAGTCCATCATTTAACATATTGATTGCATTGCTCATTGGAATGATGGCTTTTTCATTGATTTGTGACAATGAAGATAAAAGAGCTGATTGTTTGTTGAATTCTTGTAATCCACCAGATAATTTTGATGAGCCTTCAACTAACGCACTTGAATTCTTGTCCAATTCTTCCATTCCATTCAAAAGCATCGCCATTGCTTTTTCGTTTTGCAATGTTCCTTCTTTTAATGTTTGTGATCCACCTTTGATTTGACCTGTTGCATCGTCAAGTTTGTCGATGGAATCTTTCAATGTTGATAATCCGTCTGCGCCATTCAATGCGCCACCCATTTGTCCCAATCCTTGAGATAATTGGTTAGAAGAATCTACTAGTTTTGCTTTTGATTGATTCATAGCAGCTGATGTTCTCATAAGTGCATTGGATAAATCAGCGTTTCCTTGTGATAATGCAGTTGAGCTTTGTGCTAGTTGCGCCAATGCTGCTTGTAGTTTTTGTTGCCCAGCATTTTGTGAACCAGCATTTCTGATGGATTCTGCTTGAACGTACATTACATTTTTTTGTGCTTGAAGATATGCTATTGTATCGTTTAGTTGTCCTTCTTCATTGTTTGCTTGTAATTGTTGGATTGCATTGTTCAATCCTTCAGCTGAGCTTTCAAGTCCACGTGCGATTTTTTCTGCACTTGCACTTGTCTCAGCACCACCTGCAAGTTGTGCAACTTGTTGTAATTTTTCGTTGAATTGTGCGCTTGAATCTTTTAATTGTTGAGATTTTCCTGAAATTTGTTCAACTGTATCTGCTAATTGACCATAACTTCCTGCCAAGCCATTCAATCCGTTTGATAATTGTGATGATTTTTCAAGCAATTGGTCTTTTTGTGCAGTCATTTCTTTCATATTTTCAGTTCCAGCTCTTAATTGTGAAGTCGCATCTTTTAATTTGCCAACTCCATTGTCCAAATCAGTTGCACCTTTGGCTAATTTTTCGGAGCCTGCTTTGATTTTAGCTGTGTTTTCTTTGATTTTAGCTACAGCAGCTGTGTAATCTGAAATTCCGTTGTACAATTTCAAGCTACCGTCATTCATTTGAGCTACATATCCTTGGATAGGACCTACTTTTGATTGTATTCCTGAGAATTTGCCTTGCATTTGTTGTGTAGATGATGCAAGTTTTTGTGAACCATTGTGTAGTTTTGTAACTCCTGTTTGCATTTGTGAAATTCCTGAGTTTAGTTTGTCTTGTCCTTCAGATAATTTAACTGATGCATCTACAAGTTTTTGTGAATTATCTTGTAATTCTTTAACACCGTTTTGAAGCTTATCCAATGAGTCGATGTTCTTTTTTTCTTGGAAGAATTCGTTAGTGATTACAGAGTAGATTTCTACTGGTTTGTAATCTTTAATATCCATTTCAACTGAAACTTCGTCTTTGAAGTTGTCCAATTCTTTGTCTTCTACAATTCCTGTTAAGTTTTGTTTCATACCTGGCGTCATAACTGTAGTTACTATTTCGTTCTTTCCGTCTTTTACAACTTTGATATCGTCTGATGTGACGTTTTCTACTTTTTCATCGTCAAATGTCATCGCTGCTACAACGACATATGGTGAATATACATTTTTTGATTGTCCGTCAATTGTTTTGGCTTCGTATCTGTTATTTTTAGAATTGATTACAATCTTCAAATGACCAGACTTACCTTCCAATTCAGAAGCTTTCATTTCTTTTCCATCTAAGAAGTATTTTACAGATATATCCACTGGAAGTTTTTTGTCAGTGTCACCTTTGTAGTAGATGTCTTTTTTGTTTTCATCTAATTTCAAATATCCATTTTCAGATTTTAGTTCTTTGTCTGTTTTTAAATCTTTTACATTTGTCAAATTAGATTTGTCGTTTGCTTTTATATTTTTATCTGAATTTAACCACACAGAAACTGATTTGTCTTTGATTTCGTTGCCTTCTACTGTTACATAAACTGTTTCTGATTTTTTGATTAAATCTTGTTGTTCTGCAAATGATAGGTTAGCAAATGTCATTGAAGATACTAATGACAAGGCTAAGATTTTTTCAATATTTTTCTTCATAGTCTTCTCCTTTACGCTAAATTTTTAGTTGTTTTCTTGATAAATGGGAATGTAATGCTCAATACTGCTGGAAGTAATATTATGATTACAAGCATACTGATGATTGCTCCCCTAGCCAATAACGTACATATTGTGGATACTATTTCCATTTTTGAATAAATTCCTACACCAACTGTTGCTGCCATGAATGATAAAGCACTTGTAACAATTGATTTGGATGTTTCTCTTACTGATGTTTTCAACGAACCATTTACATCTTTAGTCTTTCGATATTCGAACAAGAATCTGTCCGTCATTAATATAGAATAATCTATAGTAGATCCCAATTGAATTACGCCGATTACTATCGATGTGATAAACGGAATTGTTTGATTGAAGTAGAATGGGATTGCCATGTTGATTTGAATTGCAAGTTCTATGGCTGCTATCAATACAACAGGAATTCCAAATGATTTGAACGATATTGCGATGATTATGAATACTGCAATTAATGATGCTATGTTAACCATCTTGAAGTCTTGATCGGAAATATCTGTCAAATCGTCTGTAAGAACAGCTTCCCCTGTCAAATATCCGTCCTTGTCGTGTTTTGCTATTACATCACGCATTTGTGTGATTTGTTTGTCTACTTCGTCAGATGCTGTTTGGTATTCTGAATTAACCATAAGCATTTCGTAGCCGTTTTTTACGAAGTTATCTCTGAGTTTGTCTGGCAAGAATGTCGCAGGAATTGTAACACCTGTGATTGAATTCGTTCCGACAACTGAATTGATACCGTCGATGTGTTCTAACTCATCAATCATAGAATCCATAGCAGTATTAGATAAATTATCTTTTACAACTATAAAATGAGTACTTGCCATATTGTAGTCTTTCTTCATTTTATTAAGTGATACTATTGAGTCCAAATCTTGTGGCAATGATCTATCCAAGTTGTAGTATAATTTTGTGTTCACAGATCCATAAATTGCTGGAATAAATAACACTACAAATACTAATGCCAACACTTTTCTCTTGTCTACGACGAAGTTTGGTAATTTTGTAAATTCTGGAAGTAATACTTTGTGATTGTATTTGTCCACAGCTTTTTCTGTAAGAAGTAGCATTGGTGGAAGAACAACCAAAGTAGATAAAAGTCCTATGAATACACCCTTACTCATTACAAGACCGATATCTTTACCCAACGATAATCTCATCAATATCAAAACCAAGAATCCTGCAAAAGTTGTAAGTGAAGATGAGAACAACGATGAGAATGTCGCTTCAATCGCTTTTGCCATTGCCTTTGAATGTGTGTCTCTCTTTTTCTTTTCCGCTGCATATCTGTGATACAAGAAAATCGAATAATCCATCGTAACGGCAAGTTGCAACACCGCTGCAATCGCCTTAGTAATGTAGGATATTTGTCCTAAGAATATATTAGTCCCAAAATTATAAATAACAGCATATCCTATATTCAACATAAATACGAATGGAATTACAGTCGATTCATTCGTCAAACTCAACACCACAAGTCCAAGTGCTACAGCAAGCATTACATAAATCGGCGTTTCCTTGTCAATCAAATCCTTCGTATCTTTTACAAGAGCACTAATACCACTCAAGTATTTTTCTTTGGATTCGATTTGTTTGATTTGATCTATCGCCTTCATAGTTCTCATTGAAGATGACGATTCACTAAACTTAACCATCATTAGAGTACTATCTTTGGCATAGAACACATCCCTAATATCATCTGGCAAAAATTCGTTAGGAACAGTTGGCCCTAAAATTGAAGTCTTAGATATAACATCCTCAACCCCGTCTATTTTTTGCACTTCTTCTCTTAATTTCTCGGCATCGTTGTCTGTGCCTTTTAAAATCAACATCCCAGTAGCTGCATTTTTGAAATCTTTGTCCAAAATAGTTTGACCTTGAGTTGATTTCAAATCAGTTGGCAAATAAGACAAAATATCGTAATTGATATTTGTTGCCTTGTAACCAATTATTGATGGAATCAACAACAAAGTCATAACCAAAAGCACTAACTTAGGATGATTAGCTATAAATTCTGAAAATTTCTTCATGTAAAAATCACCCTTATCTATTTAAAATTTGTTTAATAACTTCAACCAAAACAGACTTCATTTCATCAATAGATAAAATGGAATCCTTTCTGATTGCAAGCTTACAAGTCGAAATCACAGTTTCAATAGTCAAAGAAAGAATATACAGTTTTTGTGAATCAGAATATTCCTTTGAGAACAACTGTGAATACTTGTTCAAAATATATTTCAGCGCAGTGTCTGTTTCAGAAAATCTCTTATCATTTTCTACCTTAGCATACAACGCCCAGTTCAAATTACTCGCAACAAGTTCAAACTCAAAAGGATTAGCAATATAATAATCAATAATATAATCCAAAAAACTAATAAACCTTTCAACATGATCTTCTTGCGTACATTTCTTCTCAGTTTCCACCACCAAATCTGTAAGCTTCTTCAGGACGATTTGTTCCTTCAAATCTTCCTTATCCTTAAAATAAGAATAAAAAGTTCCCAATCCCAAATCAGTGTTGCTCATAATATCTCTGATAGTCGTCTTATCAACGCCTTTTTTCTCAAACATCTTAACCGCAGACTGAATTATTTGTAATTTATTATCCTTTTTCTTTTCGTCCAAATACGACACAACTAACCTCCTTCCATCTATTGAACACCGTTCATTTCTTTTGACGTTTTATATTGTAACACTTTTTTGAACTATGTTCAACATTTTTCCTAAATTTTTTAAATTTCTTTTTTGTCGTGTCATTAATTGTAAAATTGGGCAAAAAAAATTCCGTGAAAATAATCTCACGGAATAATTTACTTAAATTCTATTTTATATTCATGATAAAATCTCTTTTTTCCATAATTTCTTCTGTTTTTGGACCATAAGAAACGTAAGAGATTTCTGTGTCTAATTCTTTTTCGATAAATGTCATGTATTTCAAGAAGTTAACTTCAAACACATCATTCCAACCGTCAAATTCTTTGTAGATTGGTTTTGCTTTTTTGAAATCATTTGAAATGAATGGCATTTTTTGTTCTATACCATCAATTTCATATCCAACGCATACTTTTACCTTGTCGTAGCCGTTTAATACGTCTGCTTTTGTCATGACGATTGAGTTGATTTTGCTCTTTTTGATTGCATAACGAAGTTGTGCAAGGTCAATCCAACCTACACGTCTGTTTCTTCCAGTTGTAGCTCCGAATTCATTTCCTAATTTTCTAAGCTTGTCTGCTTCTTCATCGAACAATTCTGTTGGAAATTCTCCTTCCCCAACTCTGGATGTGTATGCTTTTACAACTCCCATGATTGTGTCATCATCAGTTAATGTAACATCTGCTGCTGATGTGCTGTAAGCAGTTGTTGTGCTTGATGTAACGTATGGGTATGTTCCTGAGTCTAAGTCAAGCATGATTCCTTGTGCACCTTCGAAAAGAACTTTTTTGTTTTTGATTTCTTCTTCGATTTCAGATGCTGATGTGAATGTAACGCCCAATTTTAATAATTGGTCGAACTTGTCAAGCAAATAATTTACTGTTTCGTCGACATCGATGTGCATTTTGTCTTCGTAGATGTTGTTTTTCAAATAAACTATTTCTTCAACACGTTCTCTTAACAATTCATCGTCAAACAAATCAATAATTCTAACGTTTTGTCTAGCAGCTTTGTCTTGATAAGCAGGTCCTATACCTCTTTTTGTAGTTCCGATAGGATTTTTTCTCATAGATTCCAACAATCCGTCTTCTTCTTTGTGGTAAGGTAGAACGATAAATGTTTCTACATCGACCATAAATCTCTTAGAAATTCCTGGGAAATCAGCTTCCAAAACCTTCAACTCTTCAATCATTTGTTCTAATTCGATTACCATTCCTTTTGCCAAGAATCCCTTAGAATCTGTGTCAAAAGTTATAGATGGTAGTAAATGATGTACGTACTTTTTGTCTTTAAAATAAATAGTATGTCCTGCGTTGGCACCACCAGAAGATCTTACAATAATATCATTAAATTTGGAAAAGTAATTTACAACCTTTCCCTTACCTTCGTCTCCCCATTGTGCACCAATTATCGCTAATTTATTCATAACAACTTCCTTTCAAATTATTAGATTCATTTAACTGTTAAGTTAACTACAAATCACAACTACTAATTATACCATATTCCCACATTTAAAAATAGTATAAAACAGGTAATTTGACTGATTTGTTATTTTGAATTATTCTTTCATTTATATTATACACCAAGTTAGATCTAATTCTGATACCAACAAAAAAGTCCTCACCAAATCTCTACCAAAATCCAATGAGAACTTCTGAAAAGTCACTGATAAGAATATTTCAATTTGCTATTAAATCATATTAAAATTACGAAAATTACGTAAAAAATTACTAGCACGGAAATTGATCCAATTTTTAACTTTTTTGATGTTTCCGACAAAAATGTATCTGCGGCTAAACTAAAAATATTAATTCCCACTAAAAGAATCAATGTGATTTTTGATATTTCAATATTTTTCTTGTTAACTATAAACATTAAAATTAATGTTATCAAATAAATTAATTTGCATATTGCAGATAAGTACTTTCTTCTCATTCTTCTCCCTCTTGATAGTGAATATTCTTATCACTTATATGATAAATTTTCATTTACCATTTGTCAATAAAAAAACTAGCTATTTCTAGCTAGATTTTTCTAATATTCTCTTTTAATAATATTCACGATTTCTTTCTTGTAATCGTCTGTGTTTGGATAGCCCACTAAGAAATATCCCTTGTCTTTAACTTGTCCGATTATCATTTGGTTTCTGTATAATTTGTTCTCTCCAGTTCCCAAATATCTCATATCTGTGACAAATCCTATGATAATTCTCTTCTTGTCTGATAATTTGTATTCTTCTTCGTAATCTTTCATCACAGAAAAAGCCATGATTTCTCCTGCAACACCATCGTCAATCGACAATCCATCAAGACAAGCTATCAACACATCTGCTTCTTTTAACTTCGCCATGTCATTTCTTGCAATGTCGATGTCAGTAATTGTCGCATCATTGTCTTTTTTGTTGTTTATCGAATCATTTCGTTGTGGCACATACAAATCAATGTCCACTTCTTTCTCTATAAATCTCGCCAAATCTTCAGTCCAACGAAACATAGCGTCGTTGAAGAAATGTGATGCAAAATATCCTTTCATTTTTCACCTCAATTAATTTTATCATAATAATTTACTTAAATTATATACCAAATGCACTTTAAATCCACACCAGCATTTTATTATATAGATAACAAGGAGGAGCTTATGATTAAATTAAATAACGTTAAAGTTCAATACAAAGACAATATTGCTGTTGATATTAAAGATGAAATCGTCCTAGAAGATGCTCATAAAATAGGAATTATTGGATCAAATGGTGCCGGAAAATCCACGTTAATTAAGGCAATTTTGGGATTAGTTAATTATAGTGGAAGCATTTCAAGTGATATACCCAAAGAAAAAATTGCAGTTCACATGCAGTTTAACAATTATTCAGAAACGGTAAAAACAAAAGATATTATTCAAATGATTACTAATAAAAAAATAGAATCAGATGAAAATTTGATGGATTTAATAAAGTATTTCGATTTCGAAAAATTGCTTCATAAATCATTTAAAAAATTATCTGGTGGAGAAAAACAAAAACTCACTTTGATTTTGGTTATGTGGCAAAATTCTCCAGTCACTATATTTGATGAGGTAACAACAGGACTTGATTTTGTGAGTCGACAATCATTAATGGAAAAAATAGTAGAATACTACAAAGACAAGTCGACAACAATCCTCATGGTTAGTCATTATTATCAAGAATTAGAGGATATTTGTGATAAGTTGTTGTATTTACATGAAGGAAAAGTTCTTTTCTATGGAAAAAAAAGAGAGATGTTCTTAAAGTACTGTACAAGTTCAGTTATTTTAACCGAAAAAAACAGTATAACAGAATCACTTATACCAAAAGATATAAGATTAGAAGCAATGGAAAACAAAATAGCTGCAGGATTTCATGATTTAAATACAGAGAAAAGATTGATATCATCTCTTGTAGATAATGATCAACAATTCGAACGTTTGAATGATTCTATTGAACTTACAGTTCTTAATGCATTGAAGAAGGAAGGAGCAAAATAATGAACAAATACATTTTTAAGTTTGAAACAAAGTTACTTTTACAAAACTTTACAAGTTTATTTTTCGGAATGGTATTTCCAATATTGATGTCGTTTCTAATAATATCGGGACTCAAAGATGTTCCTGCACCTCTCATTGATGAGGTAAAAAGAAGCATAGTTTTAAGTATTAGTATTATAAGCCCATTTTCTATATTCTTAGTTGGATTATCAGCATTATTTGCTAAAGATTTGGAAGAAGGTGTCTATGATAGGTTAGACTTGTTTTCAATTAATCATTTATCAATGGCAAAATACAAATTTATAGTCTATTATTTATTCTGGACTGTATGTAATATTTTTTATTTTGGGGTTATGAAATACGCTTTAGGTGTTAATATTCCTTTAATATCAATAATAAAACACACAGGATTTGTAACTTTGATTGCTGTTGCTTCTTTTTTTATCGGATATTCTATTTGCATATTCTTTAAAAAATTCTCTATTTCTTTTTCCCTTTCAATGGGAATATACTTTTTTAGTATGATACTTGGAGGAATGATGGGGATTCAAGTAGAGGATATGCCAAAAGGGATCAAGAAGATTGCACAATTAATTCCAATTAGTCACTTTTCTTCTATAGAATATGTGAATGAAGTAGCAAAAGGAGCAAAATTAAACTATTCATTCTTTCAATCTTTAATCGTATTAGTCTTATTATCATTAGTATTATTTGCTATTTCTATTTACAAAAACAAACGCAAATCGAACTAACAACTACATTTTTTATCAACTTATTATATAATTATTGTAGGATGTGATGGTATGAAAAAAATATTCTTTTTAGAAGACGAATTGCAAATAAGAGAGATTTTAACCGAATACATGAAAATAGCTGGATTTGATGTGTGTCAAAGTTCAAATGGCGATGAGGCGATTAAAATTTTGAGTAGTAATAGTTTTGATGCTATCATTTTAGATATTATGGTCGAAGGAGAAAGCAGCGGAATAGATGTATTAAGGTTTATACGAAATACCCCGTCTATATCGAACTCAAACGTATTGATGCTGACTGCTCTTGATGATTTAAATACTCAAATTAGTGCTTTTGATCTGTATTGTGATGATTATATTGTCAAGCCAGTTCAGCCAATACTATTGATTAAAAAACTAGAAATGATAATGAAAAGAAGAAGTTTTTCACAAAACACTTCACAGGTCGGATTATCGTTAGATGAAGAAGGTTTTCGTGTATTATACAATGGAATGGATTTGAAATTAACAGTGACAGAATTTCAAATTATGTCGTTGTTTCTAAACAATCCAACAAAAGTATTTTCAAGAGAAAATCTCATTAATTCTCTCTACAACACAGATTTTTATGGAAGCAGTAGAACTATAGATTCCCATATAAAAAATTTGAGGAAAAAACTACCCAAAGACTTTATTAAAACAGTTATAGGAGCGGGGTATAAGTTAAATGAAGAAGCCTAAATTAAATATTTCATCAAAAAATTTTCTGTATAATATCATCCTCACTCTTTTGATATGTACTATTATATTTGCCTATATGGCTTTTTATATGCCCAATGTATACTTAGAAAAAAAAATAGAATCAGCAGAGAATATTGCATCATCAGTTCATGATTCATTTATAAAAAACAAAAATTACAATAATCTAAATGAAATCGCAAAAGAGGGTATGTATTCATATTTTATTCCTAAAGGAAAAGATAAAGTTGTGTTTTCAGGTCTGCGATTTAATTTAAGTATGACAATTAAAAATGAAAATATAAAAAATCTTTTACGCTCTCTTGAAACCGATGAGTTCAAAGAGATAAATCCTAAAAATTCTGAAAGATTAATAAACCCTTTAATAAAAGAAGCAAAAAAAGAACTAGAAAAATACGTTATAATTGATAGTTACAGTAAGATCAATAATGTATCAAAAGACACTTTTAGTATTAAAAGAAAGAATAATTCAATACTAATCAAAGCAGAGTCCAAAACAAAAGATTCTATCGCTACTAATCTTATTTTAATATCAAAACATTCTGAAGGAACTTATGTTTCTATATATCCTTATATATTTAACAGCATTTCCGATATAAAATCTACTGTGATTTCTGCATTTCCTGTGATTTTCTTGCTTATAGTAATGATAGTGTTCTTACTAAATAAAATCTACTCAAAATCAATAACACAACCAATTCTAAAGATGAATAATTTCACTAAAGTATCCAAAAACCAAAAAAACGCCAAATATGATTTGGAAATTCATACTAACGATGAGATCGAAGAACTTTCTAATAACTTGAAATTACTGTACGAAACACTAACTGAGAATTATAAAATATTAGAAAAAAACACGAAGAAAAAAGAAATCTTCATCAAATCTACATCTCACGAATTGAAGACACCTCTTCAAACTGCTATTTTATTGAATGATAGTATGATTGAAAAAATAGGAAAATACGAAGACACCGACAAATACTTGCCAGAACTTAGGAAAAAATTATACCAAATTCAAATTCTAATAGATGATTTATTATTCATGAATAAAATTGATGAAAATCCGATAATGGAAAATTTGAAATTATCAGAGATAATGAAAGAATCCGTTAAAAATCATCATGATTTAATAGCTGAGAAAAATTTGAAAGTAACGATTAAAGGAGAAAAATCCGACATAGTAGATTATGACCATTTCAGAATAATTTTTGATAACTTACTAAAAAACGCAATAGAATACACAGATTTCGGAGGAAACATATGCTGCGATTTTAATGATGTTATTGAGATTTCAAACAATCCTACAACTGTAGATAAAAATCTTTTAAAGAAAATCACACACCCTTTCGTATCATCCACAAAAAATAAATCTAAAGGAATTGGAATGTATATCGTCGAAAACTTACTTGAGGATATGAATTATAAAATTAAAATAGTGTATTCAAACGAAACATTCACTGTGAAAATTTTAAAAACCAATTAATCTCGTAATCATTAACGAAAATATTAACTATGAGCTCAAATAATTGAAACAATGTGTTTATATGTGGTATCATAAAAATATATTTTAGGAGGTTCTCAATATGGAAAATTTAGATTTTTTACAAGAAATTTTAATGACTTCTTCTCCATCTGGCGACACTAAAGTCGTTATGGAAAAAGTTAGAAAAAAATTCGAAGAATTAGGAAAAGTTGAAATCAACTTCACTAACAAAGGTGCAATGGTTGTTACTCTTCGTGGTGAAACTGACGAAAAGCAATCTACATTTGCAGCTCACGTGGATACATTGGGATTAATGGTTAAAGAAATTAAACCTAACGGAAGATTAAAAACATTCTTAGTAGGTGGATACGCATACAACTCTGTTGAAAATGAATACGTAACTATCTCTACAATGTCTGGCAAAAAATACACTGGTACATGCTTAAACGACAAACAATCAGTTCACGTTTACGGCCCAGAAACTAAAAGCAACGAAAGAAACGCCAAGACTATGGAAATCAGAATCGACGAAAAGATAGAATCAGCTGAAGATGTAAAAAAACTTGGAATTAACGTCGGTGATTTCATCTATTTAGATTCAAGAACACAATTAACAGAAAGTGGATTCGTAAAATCAAGACACTTAGACGACAAAGCTTGCGTATACGTATTATATGAAACAGTAAGATATTTTGTAGAAAACAACATCACTCCAAAACACACTCTTAACTTCTTCATCTCAAACTACGAAGAAGTTGGCCACGGTGCATGTTATGGAATCCCAGAAGAAACTGACGAATTCATCGTTGTTGACATGGCCGCTCCTGGAGACGGACAAACATCTTCTGAATTTAAAACAACTATCTGTGCAGCAGATTCTTCAGGCCCTTACGATTTGGAATTAAAAGAAAGATTGGTTAGAATTTGTGAAGAAAATAATATTCCTCACGCAGTTGACATCTACCCATTCTACAGTTCAGACGGATCAGCAGCATTAGAAGCAGGATATAATTTGAGAGTAGCTTTGATTGGCCCTGGAGTTGATGCATCACACGCAATGGAAAGAACTCACCAAGAAGGATTACAAGCATCTATCGATTTATGTATAAAATACATCGAAGATAAGAAATAAATTTTATTTTACTTTCAATAAAAAACCAAGAACGTATTAATAATCCAATACATTCTTGGTTTTATTTTTATTATTCTAAAATTTAGTAAATCAACCTTTTATATAAATTTTCTTTGCAACCATTGATATAGCAACAACTCCAATACCAATAAATAAATATTGGTTCATTGATTTTACATTAAATTCCCACGAAAAAACGAATGATCCAAATGGTATTGTTTGTTATGAAAATTTTTTCATTGACAAACTATCATAATATCTCATATAAAGTCAAATTTTGAACGATATATTTATTAATATATTCTAAAAATATTATTATAAACTTCTTTTTCGTTTAATTTTACCATGTTTCTTTCTAAGACCTCTCCTTCTCTTAGCCCAATAATCTTTATCGTACTATTTGAATTAGTCTGCTTTATTATGTCATTAGCTAATTCATATATAGATATTTCCTCTCCAATATCAAAGTTAAATACCCCATTTTCGCATATATTGTTGTAAAAATCATTCCATGTAAAAATAAAACTACTTAAATTAGCTGTAATTTTTTTTATATTTTTATCAGTTACCGTAAGTGGTAAATTGTTTTTAGCCTGTTCCTTAAAAATATTATAAACTGAACCTTTACTTTCGACTATAAACGGGAATCTAACTGATTGTATTACTTTTCCATCAATTGTAATTTTTTTTAGTATATTCTCAACTTCTTGTTTGTCCTTTCCAAAAAAATTAGTTGGATTATACGCTTCATCACTGGAAAGAAAAATAAAACGTTTTAAACATTTCGAATCAATCATTCTGTATATAAGTTTTATTGTTCCACTGACATTGCTATTATGATAGTACTTATTATAGATTTCGTTGTAATAAGTGTTTTTCAGTACAGCTGCATGTATGATCGCAGTTGGATTTAATTTTTCGATAATATTTAGTGTATATTCATCATATATATCGAGTGGAATAAATTTAATGTTTTCATATTTAATATTTTTTTCCAAGATTGCAATGTCATTTTCATTAATATCAACAGCTATAATATAATCATCTTTGTCTATGTAATACTTTAAAAGTTCTCTGCCAACAGTTCCACATACTCCTGTAATAACTACTCTCTCATTCATATTCGTCAGTCTCCTTCTATTTACTCTCCATGAATTTCTATTATCCATTCAAGCGTCTTTATGTCTATATCTTCAAATAAAGGATTCATCGGTGTATTTTTACAAAACAACCAGAATAGGTCAGCTTTTCGATTATTCTACAAAAGTTGGAACTTAATATAATTCTTCATTGATATTTTAGATTATTTCAACAAATTCCATTGTAGATTTTGAATCACACGTACTATAACCACTAATTCATAATCTTTTAATAAAAGTATCATAGGGAGATTTTTTAAATTATAGCATATTGTTTTTTTATTGTCTATATAAAATCATATTATTTTAAAATTGAATTCAGCTTTATTCTACTAAATTTCTTTGTAATCATCAATATGCATTATCAATTTTTTCAAAAATTTTCCCAAAAATTTAAAATGCTTTCTGTTTTCTTTCGGGAAAATCGCAGGAAAACATTGATTAACCGTGATTTTTTTATTTTTCTTATAAAACTTGAACATATCAACATTTGTTTTCCCAAAAAATATTTTATCGAATAAAAATAAGCCTATTATGAAAACGGTATGCACAAAAATCATTCGTTTTCCTGATTTTTCTTTACAAAAATTTTTCAAAAAACTTTGAAAAAGTGCTTGACATAGCTGTTTTATGGTTATATAATACTTAATGCAGTGAGGGATATGAGATGAGTTATCACTTGGATATTCCTTGAATATTAAATTCGATAATTTCGATTCGGTGAATATTTAATTATTACCGAATGAAAATAACATATAAATATTAAATGAGGGGGAATTAAAATGATTAAGAATAACAGAAAATATTTAGATTTTGCAAAGAAAACATCTCTTGGTTTGAACACAAATATGTCATCAATGACATTCGCAAGTGTCGATCATTTTAACGAAAGATTCTCTCCATTGTTTGGATCAAGAAGAATCTTCAAGAACAGAAAAAACGCATAGGGGGTAAAATTTATGAGAAAAAATAATATTAGAAAAAGTTCACAAATTAGTTTTAACACAAGTATGGCGAGCATGAATTTTGCTCAAGCGGATAACTTTTACGAAAGAATGACACCATTATTTGGTTCAAGAAAATTAAAGAAAAACAAAAAACAAGCGTAATAACTAAACAAATTAAACGAATAGTAACATCTTAAAAGAATAATAAACAATTAATAAGGGGGAAAATAATATGTTCACAAAAACAACACAAAAACAAATCAGAAATTTCGGTAAAAACTGTACAGTAAGCTTAAGCTCAAACATGGCAAGTATGAACTTTGCACAAATGAATGACTTCTACGAAAGAGTTAATCCTCTTTTCAATACTGAAAGAAAATCAAGAAAGAGCAAAAAACAAGCTTAATTAAACAATTCAATTCCAGATTAAGATATTGAGAAAATCCAATCTGTTAACGTCTCAAATTTATTTGACGTTTAAATATGAAATCCAACTTCATGTAGAAGTTGGATTTTTTAGTTTATAGATTTTTTGATAAAATGTCACAGATTCTTTCAGATGCGTGGCCGTCTCCGTAAGGGTTTGTGGCTTCACTCATTTTGTCGTATTCATTTTTGTCAGAAAGAAGTGTGGTCATTTCATTGTAGATGTCTTCTTCACAAAGTCCAGTTAATTTTAATGTCCCTGCCTCTACCCCTTCAGGTCTCTCTGTTGTGTCTCTCATTACTAAAACGGGCTTTCCAAGTGCTGGGGCTTCTTCTTGAATTCCACCTGAATCTGTCATTACGAAGAATGATTGTTTCATGAAGTTGTGAAAATCAACTACATTCAATGGTTCGATGAGTTTGATTCTAGGATGATTGTCAAATACTTCGTTTGCGATTTCTCGTACTTTTGGATTCAAATGTATCGGATAAATGACATATATATCTTCGTTTTCGTTGACAACTCTTTTAATTGCTCTGAAGGAATTTTTCATGGATTCTCCCAAGTTTTCCCTTCTATGCATTGTTAGAAGAATCATCTTTTTACCTTCGATCAAATTTTCGTTAGAATAATTGTCACGTACTGTTGTTTGAAGTGCATCTATTACTGTGTTTCCCGTTACGAAAACTTTGGATTCATCTTTGTTTTCTCGTAGCAGATTATCCCTTGCAGTTGTAGTTGGTGCGAAGTGGAAATCTGCCAACGATCCTATGGCTTGTCTGTTAAATTCTTCTGGATATGGAGAGTATTTGTTGTAAGTTCTAAGTCCAGCTTCCACATGACCTACTGGTATTCTCAAATAAAATGCTGCAAGTCCTGCAACAAAACTTGTCGAAGTGTCTCCATGAACCAAAACGATGTCTGGTTTTTCTTCTTCTAGTATAGATTTTATTTTGTCCAAAATAGTTGTGGTAACATCGAACAAGCTTTGTCCTTTTTTCATGATAGCCAAGTTGTAGTCTTCTTTGATTTCGAAAACGTCCAACACTTGACGTAGCATTTCTTTGTGTTGTCCAGTTACAAGCACACAAACTTCGAATTCGTCTCTTTTTTTGAGTTCTTTTACAAGTGGACACATTTTAATCGCTTCTGGTCTTGTCCCAAAAACCACCATTACTTTTTTCATTTTTTACCTCTTTTGAAAAAAAGGCGCTGCAAATATTAGCGCCCTTTGATTTGTTTTATAATTTGTAGAAATTGTATTTGTTATCAACATCGATGTTTCTTGTATCAAGTACAACTTTGTCTTTTAATACATCCATGTTTTCTCTGATTTCATCGTGACCAATCATCACGATTACGAAATCAACATCGTCTAAGAATTTGTTCAAATCGTGGTATTGATTTTCCACAACTTCTCTTTTTACCATTGGATCGTAAACTTTTAGTCCATCTCCCAAATGTTCTTTTTGGTGTTGTAACAATTGAAGTGTTGGCGATTCTCTGACATCGTCTACGTTTTCTTTGTAAGTCAATCCATAAATACCAACTCTTGAAAAATCTTTTAAGTTGTTTTCTTGCATAATATTGTAAGCGCGTTTAAGAACATATTCTGGCATTGAATCGTTGATTTGACGAGCTTTGTAGATTATCTCAGTAAGAAGTGGATAATCTCCAACTAAAAACCATGGGTCAACTGAAATACAATGTCCACCTACACCAGGTCCTGGTGAAAGTATGTTAACTCTTGGGTGTTTGTTGGAAATTCTGATAACTTCGTTGACATCAAGCCCACCTTGGCGGCAAATCTTAGCCAATTCATTCGCAAATGCAATGTTGATGTCTCTGAATGTATTTTCAACAACCTTTGTCATTTCAGCTGTTTTGATGTTAGTTAGATTGATTTCACCTTTACAGAAAGTTGAGTACACTTCCCTAACTTTTTCGCCGTATTTTGGATCGTCAGCGCCAATTGTTCTAGCGTTGTGTTCCAATTCGTAAACCATATTGCCAGGGATAATTCTTTCTGGAGCGTGAACCAAGTTTAATTTCTTGCCTGATTTTTCGATATATTCTTCTACAACAGGTCTAACGTAAGTATCGATAGCTCCCGGTGAAACTGTTGATTCAACAACTATAATCGCATCTTCTTCTGCAGGTTCCAACACTGATTCCACAGCTTTCACTACATAGGAACAATCCAATTTCTTAGATACAGGATCGTATGGAGTTGGTGCTGTAATAATATAGAAAGAAGTGGACACTGGTTTTAATGAAAAAGTGATGTCTGAATTCAAAGCTTTTTCGAAAAGCTCATCCATTCCTTTTTCTTCAAAAGTTAATTCTTTATGCTTTAATTTTTCAATTACTTCTTCTTTAATATCTGTTCCAACTACCTTGTTGCCTGATGTTGATAGCATCAACGCTGTAGGTAGACCTATGTAACCTAAACCAATTACATTAATCATAATATTCTCTCCTTTAAAATAAATTTTCTATTCTATTTAATAATCTTTCGTTATTTTTTTGTGGATTCAATTCTGATTGCATTTTTCTGCAGTTTTCTTGAAGCGTATGGTAGAATGATTGGTCATCTCTAAGTTTGAGTAAAACATTTCGCATTTCCTCATCTGATTCGTGATCAACCGCAACTCCCACCTTCCATTCGTTAACAACATCCGACAAATAAGTGTCTCTTGCGACAATTATAGGAAGCTCTGCGTGAATGGATTCGTATAATTTGTTCGGAAGAGCAATTCTAACATTCTTCATAGATGCATCGTACACTGAGAATATGCAGTCGCATTTCGAATAAAGCTCTGCAATCTCATCGTCATAGTAAAATTTGCCACGATATTCAATGAAATCTTTCGTTTGGGCAAGCTCTTTGAAGTAAGTTCCACTCTCGAAACCTGCCATCATCAAATTCATTCCCAAACCATCCATAGCTTTCGTAAGCTTTTTCAATTCGTTCAAATATCTTAGCCCACCAATGTATCCTACAGTGAAAGTATCGTGTTGGTTTTTCACCCTTAACTTATCATAATCTCTGAATAATTCCAAATTTGGAATGTTGGGCATGAAAACCAAATTATCCTTGCTGTATTTTCCTTCAAAATGTTCCCAGAATTTCATACTAGTCACAATCATCAAATCCACGAATGAAAGCATATTGTTCTCTCTTTTTTTCAAAACAGAAGACACAATATTCATAGGGAAATTCTTCTTGTCGTCAGTCAAATATCTGTGAATATCCGGTACTTCGTATATAATCTTAACCTTGTCGTCGTTGTTTTTCTTGTATTTCGTAGCTATCTCTAGCATATCATAACTTTGAACGTGAATTAAATCCGGTTTAATTCTCTCCAATATTTTATAAGCTTTTTGTGAGAATTTGTAAGTTGGAATAAGCCTTTTCATAGGGTTACTGTTGTCAGCATCTATGTTGATTATTTCCTTCTTGCAAAAATCACGCTTGAAATCATATTTTTCATCTCCACCTTTGTCCCAACAAATAGCATACAAATCGAACTTTTCTTTTACAAGATCCATTCTCTTTATAAGCCTTGGAGGGGGTGTCGTATTAATCAAAAAAGTGTATTTTTTTTGATTTGATTTTTCCATTTTTCATCATCCTATTAATATATTTAACAGTTAAAATTATATCACAACTTCACTAAATTTGCTTATGTTTTCTGTAATCTTTAGAATTTCTTAGGGATTGAAATCAAAAAATCCTACCTGCTTAACTAGCAAGTAGGATAATTGAAGTATGTGAAAAGTTTTGTGTATCAGATCCTCGAAATAATAACCTGATATTATAATCCCAAATATTCTATTATTTCTCCACAGCAAATTCTAGCTGTTTCAGTTTGCCGTTTTCGATAATAAAATTTTTATGTGCAATTTTTTCAAATTCTTTATCATGGCTTACTACAATTATAGTTTTACCCAATTTGTTTAGTTTTACAAGTGTATCAATTACTATCTTTTTATTTTCACTATCTAACGATCCTGTCGGTTCGTCTGCTAACATTATTTCGTATGGCTTAATCATATTTCTCGCAAGAGCTACTCTTTGCTGCTCTCCACCTGATAATTCAAATATTTTTGATTTAAGCTTGTCTTCTATTCCCATATTCATAAGAGCTTTTTTTATAATTGATTTTTTATCTGTACTTCTGCTGTATTTTACTGCCAAATTCAAATTTTCTTGAACTGTCATATTATCAACTAAAGCAAAGTTTTGAAAAAGATATGCTATTTTATACCTTCGTAAAAGTTCAGATTCTTTTCCATTTCTAATTGGATTATGTTTAGAAAAGCAAATCAATTCCCCTTCATCATATTCTTCTAGCGTTCCGATTATATTTAATAGCGTTGTCTTGCCACCACCACTTTTACCAAAAATGCAAATAAAATCTCCTTCATAAATGTCAAGATTAATATTTTCTAATATTTTATGGTTCCCATATTTTTTCGATATATTTTTCAATGATATTTGAGGTTTATCAATATTCATTTAATTACCTTCCTTTATCTTTCTCACTAAACTTTTTTCGTTCTTTTTTACGTTAATAATTTCATATATAAAACAAATAATAACACTAATAATTGACATTATTAGACAAATTAATAATTTTCTTAAACTCCATCCATCTCTTGGTTCAAAAAACTCAAAGTTTCTAAAATATATCGTGAATAGTATTATCATATAACAAATAATAACACTTACGATAAATCCAACTATAATCTGAAGTATTTTAGTTTTATGAATAGATTTAAAATCATACCCAAGCAATCTGGAGACGTGGATTTTTTGTCCATAATTATAAAAATATGATTCTTCATCTATTTTTATCGTTACAAACAATATTAAAACCGATAGCAAAAATCCTAAAAAATATATGGTCGTTTCTGTTTTATACATTTCTATTTTTTCAACGACTTCGTCATATACGCTCGTGACGAAAAGTATATAGTCAGATGATTGTGTTTTTTGAATGGCTGGTTTTAAATAATCATAGCCCTTATTCGGATTTGAGATGTAGGGATGAAACTTGCCGTTAACCAGTGACGGTATTTTAATCTCTCTAGTAGGTGCTAATTCTTTGCCATTTACCATAACCAAAACATAATTAAATATATCTGGACTAATTATATTTTGCTGGCAATCAAACGTAAAAACATACTGCTTTTTCTTGATTTTGATGTATTTCTCACTGACATCGTCTTTTTGATTCACGCAATTAAAAATATGTGATTTTCTTATATTTTGCTTGTCAAATTCCGTTATTGTAATATTTTCGGGAACAAATACAATCCATTCATCAGAATTTGGCGTATGAGTCGTCAGTGGATTATTTTGTGAATCAACTAAGTTGTTTATTTCAACATAATTCTTGTTAATATAAGCATACCTACCTTTAAAAGCCTGTTTATTTAAATATTCATCATCATTTTCATATTGAATATTTGGCGCGAAGAAAAGTATTGCCCCTTTAGAATCCAATTCATCCCACAAACTACTTAACTTTGGTGCGACTATTTCTTCAAATTTTTCATCATTTTGAACATAAGTCCACGGCCATGCACAAGCTACATTTGCATAATTCTTCGATTTTTCCCACGCATCAAAATATGATGTAGAAGTGAGGTAGTCATTCAGCCCAAACACAGTTACTGTTAAAAGATACAAGACAATAGACAATGAAATTACTTTAAAAATCGCAGGACTTGTTTTATATCTTTTCTTGTAGCCTTTTAGCCACGAAATAGTGCTAACATTCTTAACTCTAAAGTAAAGCATAAGAAAATACATTAGTGTCAATAAAATTCCGATTAATAAAAGCAATATGAATATTTGTTTGATAGCTACTAAAAATCCGATTATTGAGTCTGGGTTTGTCAAATAAAACAAAACGCCAAACATTCCTATCAGCGAAATCAATATTGGAATTTTCAACAAATTCATCGCCTTCTTACAGCAAAAACTCAATTTATCGTGACCCAATAGAGAAATTATAGATATTTCCTTGGAAAGTGATGAATTGTAAATTACAACGCTGAACGCCAAAGCAAAAACAATTATTAAAATAAGCATCGCGTATAATATGGCTTGTTTTTGTGTGATTTCACTAGCAACCGAAAAAGATTTGTCAATTGTAGCATCAATTTCCAATTCTTTTCTACCATTTAATTCGTCGATAAATTTCCCAATATTAGAAGGCGTTCCTTTAATGTGATAATCTCCATTAAAAGTGTGATTTTCAATCTTAGAATATTCAATAAAATCAACTTCCTTGCTTGTTAAAATGCTGTGCTCGGTTACATTTTTGAATCTATTAATTCCGTTGTAATTTTCATCGATATCAATGTTCTTAAATGATTTCTTAAACCACCTCGCATCATCAAGATAAACAAATATATTTATTTTCTGTTTTTCTTTTAATGAGTTTTTAGGTTTGTAAACTTCTTTTATGAAACTAATTTTGTTTTTCTTAGCAATTTTTTGAATTTCAAGAATGTTTTTTTCAGTATTTTGTGGATTAGTGGTTATATTCACAGTAGTGTCGAACTCTCTTATAAAAAACTCCATCAAACGTGAATCTTTGTAAGAGAAAAATCCTAACCCCACAGCAAAAATCAACAAAAATGTCAATAAGCGTATTATTTTTTTCATAAACTATCCCCCCTTATGACTTGCCAATAAAAAACTAACCTTATAAATTCATTATAGGTTAGTCTTCAAAATAAGAGATTAAGTTTTTTTGTATAAAATATTGCTTTTTTCTTTCTTTTTTAATAAACCGGAATGTTTACATTTGCAATTACCCAATTATCTTTATTGCACACTTCAAATTCTCCATTGAAATGTGTCACAATATCATTCACAATTGTAAGTCCAACTCCAGATCCTTTGTTTTTTATGCGATTTCGTGACATATCTCCGCGATAAAATTTATTTTTCACCAATTTCCAATCTACGTTCAAATCATTTTCGACTTCATTTTTAACCGTCAAATTTAATGATTTATCCTTTATCTCAACTTCAACAATTATGGTTGTACCCTTTTTTGAGTATTTGGTCGCGTTCGATACCAAATTATCCAAAATTCTCACGAGTAATTCAGGGTCTGTATTAATTTCTTTACCAGAAGTATTTGCAAATCTAATATCCAAAACATTATCGTTTACTAATGTTTTTCTTTCTTCTTCCCATTGTTTTAAGAATAGTTCGACATCAAATTTCTTAATATTAATAGGAATTTCATTTAAGTTAAATTTCAAATAAGAAAAGAAATCTTCGCTCAAACTATTTAATGATTTCACATTTTCGTAGATAACTTTTATAAACTTTCGTTGCTGTTCATCAGTTAAATTATCTTCATCGTAAAGCAAAGTAGAATATCCTAGTAAATTTGATAGAGGTGTTTTAATATCATGCGCTAAATATGTTAGTAAATCTGTTTTTTCCTTATATGCTAGTTCATAATTGTTTTCCATTTCTAATATAAGTTTTCGAATATTAATGAAATCTATTCTTTCGTTAGATAAAGATTCATGAAATTCTCTTATCTCAGGAATTTCGCCTTTAATGTATTTGATTCCCGATACAAAATACTCACGATATTTTTCGAATTCTTTATTCTGAATATAAAAGCATCCGATGATTATGAAGATTATCCCTAGCATAATGAAAAAATAATTACCATATCCAAAATAAATCTTATATATTGGACTTAACTCGGCTTCTGTATCAATATTATAAATTATTAAACTATCGATTAATCTATGAAAAACAAATGTAAGAAAAATGACAACAGCTATCCATAAACATTGACTTAGAATAATTCTCTTCATATATGAATTTCCTTTACGCATTAATCTTATACCCCACTCCCCAAATTGTCTTTATTATGGAACTTATTCCATGTTTTTCAAATTTACTTCGTATTCTTCTTATATGCACCATAACAGGATTTACCTCAGTTGACAGCACTTCATCTTTCCAAATTTTATAATGTATTTCGTCCATATTATGAACATCATCCGGTTGTTCCATTAACAGCCACAAAATATCAAATTCTTTCGGAGTTAAAGTTATTTCTATTTCATTATAAACGCTTTTATGAGTTTTCTTATTTAAGCACAAATTTCCTACAACGAGTTCGTCAGGTTCATGTCCTTCATAGTTTACAGATTTTACAGCAGAAAATTCATAACTTCTTCTAAGATTTGACTTAATCCTAGCGACTAATTCTGTTGGCTCAAAAGGTTTTATTATATAATCATCTGCACCCATATTTAATCCTTGTACTTTATGAATAGAATCTTCCAGAGCAGTGAGCATAATTATTGGAATTGTTGATTTTTTTCGTATTTGTTTGCATATCTCAAACCCATTTATATCTGGAAGCAATAAGTCCAATAAGATCAAATCATAATGATTTCGATTAAAACTTTCAACTGCTTTTTTACCAGTATGAAAAGTTTCTATCTTCCATCCTTCTGGAATCAAATACATCCTAATTAATTCTGATAAATCAATATCATCTTCAACTACCATAATTTTCATATTTTCTCTCATCCTTAAATTTTTTATTATATTTCATCGTGTTCAACCAGTTTTTTATCCTCAATAAACAAAATCCTATCTGATATTCTTTGTGCTTGGTCTGTATTATGTGTTGAGATTATGATGGTGTAGTTTTGTGATAGATTTTTCAACAGATTTTCTATTGCCAATGTGTTTTGCAAATCCAAAGATGAGCAAGGTTCATCAAATATCAGTATTTTGGGATTTGTTGTGAGCATTCTGGCTATGCAGAGTCTTTGTTTTTGTCCTCCGGATAGTTTGTTGGCATTCATTTTAAGATTGTCTTTTAATTCTTCGTACAAGTTCACGCTTTTAAGTATTTGTTCTATTTTCGTTTTTTTGTCGTAATTTTTGCCTAAAAAATATTCCAATGTATATGTGAGATTTTTTTCGATAGACATGTCAAACACTGTGGAATCTTGAAATAGCATAGATATTTGCCTTCTCAAATCGATCAGTTTGTATTGTGAGATGTCTGTCCCGTCGAATAATATTTGTCCCGAATATTGTCCACCATTTTCTGTCAAAAATCCGTTCAGACAAGACAAGAATGTCGATTTGCCTGATCCTGAATTTCCCATTATGCTGATTATTTCGTTTTCTTCAACGGTCAAATTAACATTTTGCAATATATTTTTTTCTTTGTAGGATATGTCTAGGTTATTTATTTGTAATATGCTCAACTATTTTACCTCCCGAAAATACTAGCACCACATAAGCTAATATGTGTAAAATTATCAATATCATGATAAGCACCAACGCCGTCGCGTACGCTTTTTCGATTGCGATTGATTGGCTAAGTAGCATATGCAAATGAAATGGCAGAGCTGTAACTGGTTTGAACAATCCAACGGAATTATTCATGAACACCGCTCCTGTGAGTAGAAGTGGCGCTGTCGCTCCTATTGCATAACTTCCTGCCAATAGCGAAATCGTGATGATATTTCTAGAAATCATTGGCATTATTAGTTTTCTTATCATGTAAGTCTTATCAATTCCTAGAGAAAAACTGTCTTTGATTGTGTTTTTGTTGATTTCTGCAATTGATTTTTCGATATTCACTTCGACAAATGGAAACACAATCAACGAAAGTGCGATTGCTGCTGTGAGTAAACTTTTGGATATGTTAAGTGTTACTATGAAAAATCCGTACACAAACATCCCTATTATTATTGAAGGAATGGATGCAATGCATTGAATTATTAACGAAATCACTGATTTCAAAATTTCAGATTTACAATAGAAAACTCTGTAAATCGCACAAAAAACACCCAATAATGTTGAAATTCCCATTGCAATTATCATCAACCAAAAAGATCCAATTATGCTGGATTTTATTCCACCCGTAGTTCCAAGAGGAAGTCCTTGAGGATTTTGTGTCAGAAATTCTAAATTAACAGACGATATCCCCCTAGAAATTAAAAAATAAAAAATCTTGAACACGAAGAAAAACACTACTGCAAATGATAAGTACACCCACAATTTAATCAAAAAATCCTTAAACTTCGTCATAATTATTAGTCCTCTTTTTAGTCACAAAAAGTATTATATCCAGTATAATCACGAAAACCAAAAGCACGAATGAACTTGCATAAAGCGCGTGATAGTGCAAACTTCCCGCTTCACTCATTCCCACTTCCAGTGCAATTAATGAAGCGATAGTCTCTGCTTTCGAGAAAAATTTCGGAAATATCGGTGCGTTTCCTATCACCATCATTACTGCCATAGTCTCTCCAATTGCTCTTGAAAATGCAAGTACGAAACTACTGAATGCACTTTTAAGACTTTGTTTGAGTACGATTTTTCTGATGAAATATTCCTTGCTAATTCCAAAACAGTCCGATTGTCTTTGGTATTTTTGTTTTATCTTTTCAAAAGTTTCAGTCAACACTTCCACAAAATACGGCAAAATCATTATGGATAATATTACACTTCCTGCAAATACCGATTCTCCTGCTGCCATTTTGAAATTTTTCTCGAAAAATTTCACGATTACAAACAATCCGAAAAATCCGTAAATAATCGAAGGAATTCCCGCAAGAATTCTGATTATCCAACTCACTAAAGTTTTCACTTTATTATTCGTGTAAAACACAATCATAAGCGACAATCCGTAGCTAATTGGAAATGAAAATGCACAAGCCAACAGTGCAATGCAAAAACTTGCCAGAATTATATTGAATGCTCCGAAACTTCCATCCATCGAATCCCACAAATTCCCAAACAAAAACTTATTCACACTGTATTGTTTGAAAAAAGGAAGTGATTCTTTGAACATAAATCCTATCAGTATCATTAATAAAGCTATAGATAAGAAAGCAAAAATATACACCAAAGTTTTAAATATGTTGTTTTTTGTTCTCATAACGACCCCTCAACTTTGCTATTATGTACAAAAAGCAAAGTGATATCACTTTGCTTTTGAATTTATTTGTTAGGAATGAATCCCATATCTTTTATAGTTTCCTTACCTTCTTTTGAGTTTAGATAATCTATGAAAAGTTGTTCTGTTTTTGTCAAATCACCGCTCTTCATAATGATTAAAGGTCTTGAAATATAATATGATTTGTTCAAAATATTTTCTTCAGTAGGTTCTACTCCATCAACTTTCAAAGGAATTAATTTGCCTTTGTTTTGATTTGCGATACCAAATGATGCGTATCCAATTGCGTTTGGGTTTTCGATAATCTTAGAAACCAAAGCTCCCATAGTTGGTGCTTGGATTGCATCTTGTCTAACTTTTACATCCTTCATTACTTTCTTTTGGAATACTTCGTGTGCACCGCCGCTCAAATCACGAGTTACAACTACGATATCTTCTTGTGGAAGTGATGGATCGACATCGCTCCATTTTTTGTATTCTCCAGAGAAAATCTTTACTATTTCTTCCTTAGTTAAATTTCCTTGTTTTGCTGCAATTACATTATTTTTTGGATTAACAGCAAGTGTCAATGCGTCTAGTCCCAAGTTGTATTCTTTGTAGTCTTTAACTTTTTCTTTTTCCTTGTCTTTTACATCACGCGCTAACATTCCGAAGTTTGCAACGTTATCCAACACAGCCTTTACTCCTGCACCAGATCCACCAGCTGATACATAAATTGTAATGTTCTTGTCTGGTAATGAAGAATCAACCTTGTCCCAAGTTACATTCTTTTCGATAAAAGTTGTTGAAATCTTGCTGATAACAGGCGCTAAAGTAGATGAACCACTGAAGCTGATTTCGTAATTTTCCTTTGCTTTTGAATCTTCTTTTGATTCTTTCGATTCTGTTTTTTCTGCGGTTTTTTCATTAGAATTAGTTTTGTCAGAATTGTTGGCGCAGCCTGTGAATCCTATCGCCATAACCATCATCAAAACTAATAATTTGTAAAACTTTTTCATATTACCCTCCTAAATTTTATAGTTATATTATATCACATAAACTTTATTTTTATTTATATGAAAACGCTATAAATCTCCCATCATTTATTGAATTATTCTATAATTAAGATTTTGTACGTCGTATTTGATAAGATTATATTAACAAGGCAATGCAAATTGTCTAAAAAATAGGAGGTAATTTATGGATAGTAAAGAAGTATTGGCTGAAAACTCAAAATTATTTGGAGAACATTTACCAGATGTAGCTAAGAATTTCTCTGGTATGTGTGGAGAAATTTTTAAAGACGGAAAATTATCTTTGAAGGAAAAAGAATTGATAGCTCTTGCAATCGGAATTACTGTAAAATGCGACGGATGTATCGTTCATCACACTAAAGGATGTATTGATGCAGGTTGTACAATCGAAGAAATCTCAGAAATGATGGAAGTTTGCGTTGCTATGGGTGGTGGCCCTGCTACAGTTTATGCTGGAAAATCTTTGAGAATTGCTGAAGAATTATTAAAATAATTACGATTGACTAGCTGCAAGCCATGTGCAGCTAGTTTTTTTGGTGGAAATTTTTCTAGTTTTGGAATATGATTATGTTAAAAGGGGGATTTTATGAACGCGGATTATACGAAGAAAATGATAATGGAAAATTTAATCAATCTTCTCAACAGAATACCTCTGAATAAAATTACGGTGGGAAAACTAGCTGAAGAATGTGGAATCAACAGAAACACTATTTATTATCATTTCAAAGATTTGAATCAAATCATAGACACGATTTTTGAAATAAGACTTAAGAGAGTGTTGAATGAATCGGATAATATTTCTTGGGAGGATAGTTTTATCGAAGAAATGCAGTTTGCTATTGAAAACAAAACTGCGATTTATCACATTTACAATTCTATTTCTAGAAAAACACTGTCTGATTATTTGTACAATAAATCGGGACAAATTATGAGAAACTACATAGAAAATGTGGACAAGGAAATTCATGCTAAAAAGGATGACAAGGAGATTATTATTAAATTCTTCCAAAGTGCAATTACGGATTTAATTATCAGATGGCTAACTTCAGGAATGGATGAGGATATCGAGAAGAAGATTAAAAGGATAGGATTTTTATTAAAAGATACTGTTAAATCTTCATTAACTAGGAGTAAAATGAATTAATTTTTTAGATTTTTTTTCATTTTTGTTAGAATTTTAGGCAAATACACCCTTTTGTCCAAAGACTTTGATTAACGTTTGAGATACAATGAAGTTAAGAGATATATCTAATAGGATAGTTCTAAAAATTTTAATATATGAAAAGGTGGTTATATGAAAATTATAGAAGCTGGAAAAAGATATGGATTTGATAAGGTATTCGATTATGTTGCGAAGGATCCTCAAAAACGAGGGGTACAATTAGTCGAATGGGCAGAAAACCTTTCTCACGGAGATTTTTCGCCTCAAATTAAAATTATAAGGGAAGTTTTTGAAGACGAAAATCACCCTTACCATAGTTTTGTGATGAAAATTTTCCAAGAAGTTGACAAAAAACAAATAAAAAAAGTAGCGTATAACTTTTTTATGAATGCGTCTGTTTTGGGATGGCAAACTCAACAAAAATACAGAGAAGAATACAATTGTAATATCCCATGGGCAATTTTGTTGGATCCTACATCTGCATGTAACTTAAAATGTACTGGATGTTGGGCTGCTGAATACGGCTACAAACAAAACTTAAGCTATGATGAGATTGATTCTATCATCACTCAAGGAAAAGAATTGGGAACTTACATGTACATATACACAGGTGGTGAACCTCTTGTACGTAAAGATGATTTGATTAAATTGTGTGAAAAACACAACGACTGTGTATTCTTATCATTTACTAATGCAACTTTAATTGACGAAGATTTCGTAGACGAAATGCAAAGAGTTGGTAATTTCATTCCTGCGATTTCACTTGAAGGTTTTGAAGAAGCAACTGATGGTAGACGTGGAGAAGGTGTTTATAAAAAAGTAATCAAAGCAATGAAGATGCTACAAGAACGTCATTTGATTTACGGTATTTCTTGTTGCTATACTTCACAAAACTTTGATTCAATTACAAGCGAAGAATACTACGATTACCTAATAGAGTTAGGTGCGTATTTTGTGTGGTACTTCCACTACATGCCAGTTGGAAATGCTGCTGTAACTGATTTACTACCTACTCCTGAACAAAGAAAACAAACTATCGAAAGACTAAGAAAATACAGAGCTGAAAAACCATTATTCGCATTGGATTTCCAAAATGATGCTGAATATGTTGGCGGTTGTATTGCAGGTGGAAGAAGATATCTTCACATTAATGCATCCGGCGATGTGGAACCTTGTGTTTTCATTCACTACAGCGATTCTAATATCAGGGAAAAATCTTTGTTGGATTGTTTGAGAGCTCCCCTATTTACAAAGTATCACGACGGTCAACCATTCAACGATAATATGTTGATGCCTTGCCCAATGCTTGAAAATCCAAACGAACTCAGAGAAATGGTTCATAGCACTGATGCAAAATCTACTGATTTGGAATCTAAGCAAACTGTAGATTCACTTTGTGGTAACTGCGATGAATATGCGAAAAACTGGGAAGTTGAAGCAGAAGAAATCTGGGACAAAAGTCCTAAGAAGGAAAGATTTAAAGGTTCATATCACACAATGAATCGCCAAGAAACAATGAAATCAAAATAATTTCAATGAGCAGCTTTTAATAAGCTGCTTTTTGTATGCCAAATTTTTTTGAATAAAAAATATTTAACTGGGTATAATTTTGTAAGAGGTGTAATATGAGATTTATTGAAAAAAATACGATATATTTAGCCGGTGGATGTTTTTGGGGAGTTGAAGCTTATTTCAAAAAATTACAAGGTGTAATAGACACTGACACAGGCTATGCAAATGGCGAAGGAACAGACACTGATTATAGAAGAGTAAAACAAACTCATCACGCAGAAACAGTGAGAGTTGTTTATGATAAAAACAGGTTGGATTTGGCTGAAATTTTACTTCATTATTTCAGAATTATCAATCCAATTTCTGTGAACAAGCAAGGAAATGATGTCGGCGAACAATACAGAACTGGAATTTTCTACGAAGATGAAAAAGATTTGGACACTATTAATTCTGTTGTGAATTACATTCAAACAAAATACGATGAAAAGCTAACTGTTTTGGTTGAAAAATTAGAAAATTTTGTGTTGGCAGAAGATTATCATCAAGATTATTTGGACAAAAATCCTGGTGGATATTGTCACATCAATCTGAATGCTTTTGATGAGGATTTGGATACGACTGAATACAAGAAAATGTCCGATGAAGAATTGAAACAAAATTTATCTGATGTGAGTTACAGAGTTACTCAAAACGAAGCTACTGAACGCCCTCACACATCAAGTTATAATGATTTTAACGAAAGAGGAATCTATGTCGACATCGTAAGTGGTGAGCCGTTATTTTCTTCTAAGGACAAATACGATGCGGGCTGTGGTTGGCCATCATTTACGAAAACTATTACGTCGAGTTCTGTAAATTATTCTGACGATCACAAATTATCCAGAGTTAGAACTGAAGTTAGAAGCAAATACGCTGACAGTCATTTGGGTCATGTTTTTGACGATGGTCCAAGTGAAAAAGGCGGTCTTAGGTATTGCATCAACGGTGCAAGTTTGAGATTTGTCCCATTAGAAAAAATGGAAGAAGAAGGATATTCACAATATATTCCGTTCGTATAAATCGGAAAATCACAAGGAGGATGCTGTTCCTCCTTTTTTTGTGTGCAAATTAATTTATTGGGCTTTTTAGGTGTTTACAAATCATACGAAAACTGGGATAATATATCTGAAATTAAATAAGAGGAGGAAAAAATGGATAAAAAGAAAGCAAATTTACTTGCTAAATTAGCGTTATTAATAGTAGCTATCCTTTGGGGAAGCTCTTTGACTGTAGTTAAGCAATCTTCCAAAACATTCAATCCCAACTTTATCTTGGCGATAAGATTTACGTTGGCAGCTATTTTATTATCAATCATTTTCTGGAAGAGACTTCGCCAAGCAAAATATGACGACATAAAAAACGGACTTTTGATAGGAATATTTTTGTTCATGGCGTATTCATCACAAACATTGGGGGTAAAATTCGCAGATCCTGGTAGAAGCGGATTCTTATCTGCATCTTATTGCGTAATCGTGCCGTTTTTGGGTTGGATTGTATTCAAGCAAAGACCAGACCGATATAATTTGTCGGCGGCGGCTTTGTGTATAACGGGAATATTTTTCATATCGCTTTCGGGATCAAGCGCTCACGTGGATAATCCGTTGGCATGGCTTGGAGATTTACTAGCTTTACTTAGCGGATTGTTGTTCGCATCGCACATCATCGCAGTAAGCGCCCTTGCAAGAGACCGTGACCCTATCGTCATGACGATATTGCAATTTATAATGGCGGCTGTATTATCTTGGATAACTACAATTGTAGTAGAAGACAATTCAAATCTTGTCGTAACTTCAAGATCTGTGATGGAATTATTGTACTTAGCTATAATGTGTACTGCCGTTGCACTTTTACTTCAAAACATCGGACAAAAATACACAAACCCATCCACTGCTGCAATTATTTTAGGATTCGAGTCAATATTTGGAATTTTAATTCCTGTACTTATCGGAATCGAATCATTGACAGTTTTCTCAGTAATCGGATTTGTATTCATATTCGCAGCGATTCTTGTCAGCGAGACAAAACTTTCGTTCTTGAAAAGAAATGTTGTAACAACAGAATAAAATAAAGCCAATTTTATGGCATAAAAAAAGATAGCTAATTTTAGCTATCTTTATGTGTGTTTGGCGGAGAAAGTGGGATTCGAACCCACGTGGGAAATAATCCCAAACGCATTTCGAGTGCGCCCCGTTATGACCACTTCGATATTTCTCCAAATATAATAATATTATAGCACTTTTGTTGATTTAATCAAAAAATGTGTTTTTGTTTTATCTTTGATATAATAATATTGAAATATAATTGGAGGAAATATGAAAATAATAGGACTTACACCACTTTACAACGTGGCAGAAAACAGACTTTTTATGCTTAGAAAATACATTGAACTTATCGAAAGAAACGGAGCTTATGCAGTGATTCTTCCGTTCAATTCCGATAGGAAATTCTTGGAAGAAATCGTCGACAGATTGGACGGAATCGTGTTCACAGGTGGACTTGATGTCGCTCCATCATATTACAACGAAGATAAAATTTTGGAATGTGGAATTTCGTCAAACGTACGTGATAAATTTGAATTTAATCTGATGGATATTTGCTACAAAAAGGACATTCCAACATTGGGAATTTGTCGTGGACTACAAATAATGAATGTGTATTTGGGCGGAACTTTGTATCAGGATTTGAAAAAACAAAAGGACATCTCCATCATTCACTCTCAAGACAAACCATACAACGATTTGGTTCATGAGGTTACAAATTACGGAATGTTCAAAGAAAAATTTGGCGACAGATTTTATGTGAATAGCCTTCATCATCAAGCAATCAAAGATGTGGCTGATGAATTAGAAGTATTGCAAAAATCTTCTGATGATATAGTGGAAGCGGCATACCTTAAGGACAAGAAGTTCTTCTTGGGAGTGCAATACCATCCCGAAATGGCGCTGGATACTTTGGCTCAAGGACACGAAATTGTCAAAATGTTTTTGGATTCAATAAAATAGATTCAAAAAATTATGTAAACCTGTGATTGTCACAGGTTTTTTGTTTTCCTAAAACTTAGGAAAAAATCTTATCAGAATTTACGCTTATCGTTGACATAAGCTTGGTTGAAAATATTTCTGTCGATGTGAAGGAAATCCAATATTTCGTAGCTTTTTGGATATCTTCCCGAAAGCACAACTTTTCCATCTACAACTGTGATTGGAAGTTTCATTCCGTCATCAATTTTCTGTGCAATCCCCTGTTGTTCGAATATTTCGGGATTCTTGTTTAATTTGAACCTGTCGACAACAACCTTCTTTGTTTTTAATTTCTCCAAGAAAAATGACAACATCACAGAATTTCTATTATCCATTTCATTTTCGAACAAATTATTCACGTCTACTTTGTTCTCAAAAATCATCATTTTCATATTATCACCTACATTTATTATATCAGATAATAATGTGCTTTATTTGTGATAAAATAGTTGTAACAAATTCAAGGAGATTATCATGCAACTTTTAATTGAAACCCAAAGGCAAAAATATTTGGATATTTGGCACAGAGACAAGGGAATATCAAGTTCTGGACTTAAAGTAATCGCCTGTATATCCATGCTTATCAGTCACATTGTGCAATGCAATATGCTCCAAAAATTCAACATTTATCCTACAATGACTCTCATATCTTCTGATTGGAGAGTCACAGTAGGAGCGTTAATGCTTTTTATCGGAAGAATTGCGTTTCCGATTTTCGCATTTTTAATCGTAAATGGAATGTTTCTAACTAGAAGCGTAGAAAAATACATAGTAAGATTGTTTTCCTTTGCGATTATTTCGGAAATTCCTTTTGATTTGGCGATTAGTGGTGAAATGTTCGATTTTTATCACCAAAATGTATTCTTCACGTTGGCACTTTCTGCGTGTCTTATATTTATCGTTGAAAAAATCGATAAGTTCGACCAATCAAATTTCGTGAAGGAGATTTTAAAATTAATTTCCGTTGCTATTTTCTGTGTAATCGCCAATTACTACCACACAGATTATTCTATGCTTGGAATTTTAGCGGTGTTTTTGTTGTATTTGGGCTCATCTTCCAGAAGAAACACTTACATAGCGATATTGTTCGGGTATTTTTTCGAAGCGTATATGTATTTGTTCGTGTATCTGTCGATTCCCATCATTCACTTTTACAACGGCAAAAAAGGCAATATCAACAAATGGGCATTCTACATTTTCTATCCAACACATTTATTGCTAATTAGTTTTATTAGAGATGTCGTGTTGTAGTTTGAATTTTAAGCTGAAATACATTAGAATTATATATTATACTTTTAATGGAGAATTTTATGGAAAAAACTAAAAAACAAAGTGAAATTTCGCTGGAATCTTTTGTGACAATCGCTGTCGTTTTCGGACTTTTCGGCTACATTGCGAAAGTTATGGGTCTTGGCAATATGTTTAATACTTTGATGAAAACGGCGCACGATTTGCTGCTTAACACTGTGTTTTTCATAATGGCAATCGCAGTTTTAACAGGTGCGTTGTCCAAGCTTTTAAGCGAATTTGGAGTTATTGCGCTAATCAATAAGATCATCAGCCCTATTATGAAACCACTTTACAATTTACCTGGAGCTTCGGCACTTGGTATATTGACGACGTTCTTGTCGGATAATCCGGCAATCATTGGACTTGCAAAGGACAAAGGATTTGCCAAATATTTCAAGAATTATCAGCTTCCTACGTTGTGCAATTTGGGAACATCATTCGGAATGGGATTTATCGTGTGGACTTTTATGTCTTCACTTGGAAATGGTACGGAATTTTTCAAGGCGGCATCGCTTGGAGTTTTGGGAGCAGTCGTGGGATCCGTTGTTTCTGTAAGAATCATGATGCATTTTACGAAAAAATTCTACGCCGATACTGATGAACAAGTAGAATTTGAAGAAGAACAAATCTTAGATGAAAAAGAAGATTTGACTTTGATGGAAAGAATTTTGAATTCAATACTTGAAGGAGGAAAATCCGGTGTGCAAGCAGGAATGGATATTATTCCTGGAGTTGTTGTGATTTGCACGTTGGTTATGATACTCACATCAACTGGAACTGTTGAAAATGGAACCGTAATCTACACTGGAGCAGCCTACGAAGGAGTTGGTTTGATTCCAAAACTTGGAGCATTGCTAAATCCCATTTTGAAACCATTGTTTGGATTCACCTCATCAGAATGCATTGCATTTCCTCTTACAGCTTTGGGAAGTGTCGGAGCAGCGCTTGGACTCGTTCCAAAATTATTGGAGAAAAATTTAATCACTGGAAATGATATCGCAGTTTTCACAGCGCTTGGAATGTGCTGGTCTGGATATTTGTCCACACATGTTGGAATGATGGACACATTAAACGCCAGAAAACTCGCACCAAAAGCAATTCTATCTCACACAATAGGAGGAATAGCAGCTGGAATCAGCGCACACTTCTTATATTTATTGTTAGGATAAAAAAATCCAACTTTGCTTTTCAGTAAGTAAAGTTGGATTTGTTTTTTTATTTGATTAGTTTGGACAAAGTTTTAAATTCAGGACTTCCCGCCCTTTTCAAAATATCGAAAATCAACGTTTCAGAATTGATTACCAAACAGTCCATCTCTCTAAAATTTTGAATAGCATTCATTTTATTTTCAACACGTCTGCTTGTAACGCAATCTTCCAGCACAATCATTTTATATTCGTCAATCAAATCACGTATCGTTTGGTAGACACAAATGTGAGCTTCCGCTCCGACAACTACGATTTGTTTCCTTCCAGTTTTTTCGATTTCATTCATAACATCATCAAGCTTTGCAGTAAAATCTACCTTGTCGAACACCTTCGTTTCGTATTCTTTCAAACATTCTACAGTATCTCCAAGTCCTTTCGGATATTGACGTGTTGTAATCACAGGAATATCGTAAATTCTCGCCATCTCCAACACAGCCTTCGTGTGATTAAGCACGTATTCATTGTCGTGAAGAACAGGCGCCAATTTTTCTTGCAAATCAATCAACAAAATTATCATATCGTCTTTATTCACATTAAACTTTTCCATATCTCACCTCAAAACTATCATACCATAAAAAAAGCACGCCACACAGCGCGCTTAGATTTATTTATCTTCTTTTTTATCATCGTCTTTTGATGATGTGTTAACACTATTTTTAAATTCGTTTATAGCGCTGCCTATTGCTTTACCAATTTCTGGTAATTTTGCAGGTCCAAATATTACAAGCGCTATTACTAATATTAATATTAATTCTGTAGGTCCTATTCTTGAAAACATCTTATCACCTCTTATCTATAACAACTAAGTTAGCTTCTACCTTTGACTCTTCCATCTTACACTTTTTATCCTTAGATAACAAGTGTTTTACATCTCCAAAATCCAATGCTCTTGTATTGCAAACTGTAACGCATGCTGGAAGTTGATTTTCTTCTAATAAATCTACACAGAAATCGCATTTTCTTGATTTGTGTGTTTTTTGATCAATAAATGGTGCGTTGTATGGACACACTTTTGCACACACACCACAGCCGATGCATTTTTGTTTGTTAACCAATACTACTTTGAATTTATTCTCTCTATTAATCGCTCCTGTTGGACAGTTTTCAATACAAGGAGCTTTTTCACAGTTATTGCATGACATAGTTGAATAAGTTAATTTTACATTAGGAAATTGTCCTTCTTCTTTTTCTTCTACTTTTCTAAAATTATTTCCAACTTCAACTTTGCACTTGTCCTTGCACGTTACTACGCAAGCTTTGCATCCTGAACATTTATTTTTATCAACAAAAAATCCTAATTTCATTTTACAATTTCACTCCTAAATCTACTTCCCAATCTTTTTTCAAATCTTTAGAGACTTTTTCTACGTTTGCAATTATTGTGCCCCATGATTCAACATCTGGTCCTGATGGAAAATCTCCTGATAATACATTTGGTGAGCCTGCAATACAATCTTCCCCTTCAATATTAACCCATGCACCTTCGTGAATTACTACAACGCCAGGCATAACTCTTTCGCTCAATTTCAAAGTTCTTAATACGGATCCTCTTTCGTTGTAAATTCTAATCGTATTTCCTTGTTTGAATCCTTTTTCATTAGCATCTTTTGGATTCATAACTACATCGTATTCAAATGCTTCTCTTAGCCAGTCTACTTGATTGAATACTGTGTGGGTTCCTCTTAAATCGTGAACAGTCAACACTTGATATGGATATTTTCCTTTGACACCTTTTTCAAAATCAGAAAAAGTCGCTTCGTATCCTTCAGTAGCTGGAACGTATTTTGCATAAGCGTAACCTTCGTTCCATCCCGCCTTGTCGACTTTTTTCTTAAGTGCAGGACTGTAGATTTCGATTTTACCGCTCTCTGTCTTCAATTTGTTTTTAACAGGATCATCTCTGAATTTTTTGTTGTGAATGTAGCCTAATTTATCATCTGGACTTCTTTTGACTTGGTACTTTCCATCTTTTTGAAGTTGTAGAATTGGTACTCTTCCTTCTTGTGGTTTCCCTTCTACATTTAGCTTTTTCAAGTCTTCATTTGTAATGCTAACTAAGTTTTCAAATGTTTTTCCATCTTCTTTTACAACTTTAGATGATGCAATAATATTGAAACATCTTTGAGCGTTAGAGATTGGATCTGCTTTTTCAGGATCTAATCCCAATCTTTTTGCAAGTTCTCTTGCAATCCATTGATCGTCTTTCGATTCAAAATATGGATCCATTACTTTTTGTGACCATATCAACAGTTCTCTGTTTTCTTGTAAAACTTCTCCTTCTTTTTCCCAAGGAGTTGTAACAGGAAGTACCAAATCAGAAAATTGCGCTTCTGGAGTAAAAGTAAAATGATTTGTAACTACAAAATCAACTTTTCTGTGAGCTTCGATTCCTTTGTTTGTGTTGTTTGATTGGTTAAGTGCTGCGCAGTGGCTGTGATAGATCACGTGAATATCCAATGGTTTTTTGCCCTTGTCTCCGTCTGTATAAGTATTGGATAAAATATCTTCCCAGTGTTCTGTCGTACACAATTTTGGTTTCTTGATTGGGTTTTTGATTTCTTCAATTCCGTCTTTTCCTTTTTTAACCAAAGCTGGGCCACCATTTGTAGAACATTCTTGTGCACTTACAGCAAAGCAACCACCTTTTACTCCGATGTTTCCAGTCATGGCACCAAGTGCTGTTTGCGCCAAGCAAACGTGTTGTGCTTTTTCAACTCTGGCACTATTCCATCCAAAAAGAGCTGTCGTAGGATGGTTGTCCATAAGTAGATTTGCCAACTCTTCAATTCTCTTAACTTCTAGTCCACAAATTTTAGATGCCCATTCTGGTGTTTTCGGAAGTTTATCGTAAGTTCCCAAAACATAGTCTTTGAAGTTTTCTTTTTTATCGCTACCTTCGGGCATAGTTTTTTCGTCAAAGCCTTGTACGCATTTATCCAAGAAATCCCAGTCTATTACCTTATGGTCTTTCTTTTCATCTTCTTTCAAAATCAAATAGCAAATTGCAAGTATTAGTGGCGTGTCTGTTGCAGGTCGTATTGGGAAATAATCATCTGCAATTAATGCAGCAGTTCTACTGTACATTGGATCAATGGATATAATCTTGACTCCTTTTTCTTTTGCTCTTCTCAAATTCATAAAAGGCATTCCCATTGCATTTTGTGCAGGGTTACATCCCCACAAAATTATAAGTTTTGAATTCAAAAGCTCATATCTATCATTTAATGCATGGCGTTTTTGGTTGATTCCTAAAATAGGTTCCATCCCTTGCTTCCACGCACCTCTGGATCTACTTCCATATTTTTTAACATAACCGCCAAACAAAGACATAGTTCTCTTCATTTCGCCACCGTTAATTAGATAGATTGACTCATTTCCGTAGTTTTTCTTAGCTTTTTGTAATTGATCCGCCAATATATCTAATGCTTCATCCCATGAAATTCTCTCCCAAGTATCTCTACCTCTCAAATCTTTTCCAGTTTTTCCCTTTGGGTCAAAATGAGTTCTCTTCATAGGATATTTTAATCTTTCCTTGCCAATTATTTGCGCTTTTTGTGATAATCCTCTAACGCAGGCTCTAATTTGTGGATAATCGTATGTATCTTCATGTGAGTCATCTGTTTTTAACCTAGTGATTACTCCATCTTTTACTCCTGCCTTTAGAATGCATTTACCTCCGCAATTATGCCAACATGTCGCATTTTTCCACACCAAATCTTCAGCTTTAAGAATGTTTTCTTCGTTATTAGAAAATTCAACAAGTTGGTTACTACAACCTTCTAACATACTAACAGCTGTAATCGCTGTAAGTCCCTTGATAAAACTTCTTCTACTAATTTCTCTTTCTTCAATTAATTCTTTAATTTTTCCCAAATCACACACCTCTTTGTAAATCATTATTTAATATAGTTTCAAGTAAATCGACAAAATCAACGTAAAGCGAATTTTCGTTGTATTGTTCGATACTTTTCTTTAATTTTGAAACCCAAGATAAAATATTTTGGATAAAATCATCATAATCTTTTTTAGCATCGTCATTATCATTTCTAATCTCTGACAATTTAATCAAAAACTGCAACTGTATACTTAAATAATCATACGGATGGGATTTCTTTTCGATATCATATCCGTATTTGTGATACAATTTTTTGCATTCTATGTGAGAATCCTGATACAAAAGCCCTTCCTCATTTTCATAATATGATTGCCACAAAGGCGCTTTCAAACTAACTGGACTCACAAACAATTCATAAAAATCCTTCTTCATAAAGTTTAATAAATCAACATCACTGTATTGGTTAATCTCATCTTTGATTTCGTAATATTTTTGTTTAATTGAATCAGATTCAAAATATTTTACAAAATCATTGTCAAACATTTCCTTTACAATTTTTGTGAATTCTTCATTAGGACTTACAATGAATACATTCAACAAAAATTCGTACAGCAAAAGCTTATCTCTGTCAAAATCATTTCTTAATTCCATTTCTTTTCTCCATTAATGAACATAATAATATAGAAAATTCATACAACAAAAACACCGGAGCCGATAGTATCAACTGACTAACAACATCTGGTGGTGTTAGTACCGCTGCAACGACAAGTATTATAATTATTACGAATTTTCTCAACTTCTTTAATTTGTCTACATTTACAATTCTAATTTTGTGTAAAAATATAACCACTATGGGAAGTTCGAACAATCCCCCAAAAGCAAGCACCAAACTGATTACAAAACTTATGTAATTGCCTATCGAAATCATATCTCTTACCATTCTATTTGAAAAACTCAACAAAAATTTTATCGATAAAGGCAAAAATACGAAATACGCAAACGTGATACCTATGATAAAAAATACTAATATCATGAAAATCAATCGTCTAACATAAACTCTTTCTTCAACTTTAAGCGCTGGTTTTACGAATTTCCACAAATTTATCAAAAACACTGGACTTGTAAACAGAATCGCAAACATCAAATCTACTTTTAAATACGTCATCAACAATTCTTCTGGCTTTGTATATATGAACTCCAACCCATTTGAAGGTTTCAATAAAATATGAAAAAGCTGGTCTGTAAATTTGTAGGAAATTATAAAAAAAACTATAAGAAATAACAAAACAACGATAATTCTTTTTCTCAATTCTCCTAAATGACCAATTATGCTCATACTGCCATTGTCATTTTTCATCATTCAAACTCCTCAAAAATAGGTATAATTCCATCAATAACGCCGTCGTTTTTTTGCATTGTTAATGCTTTTTCAAAGCAAACATTAGCACACAACCCGCACCCACAACATAAACTCTGGTTCAAATACATGTTATCTTGTTTCATATCCAACGCATCTGTTGGACACAATTTCATACAAGCTTGGCATTTTGAGCATTTATTGTCAGACTTGGCTGGAAGTAAAAAATCAATATGCTGCGTTATTTCAGGATTTTCATTAACTAACTCAGAATAATATTCGTGGTAATTTTTGATAGAATTGTCTAATCTTTTCGATGGCAACGTGAAAATATTCTTCAAAAATTCCCTCTTATTCAAATCCACATCAGATTTTTCTTTTATCAAATGTAAACTATCATAATCTTTAAAGCTGTTTTCAATCTCTGTAATTCTTTTATTAAACAGCTGGTATCCTACATTGAATTTGCAAGTATCACACTTGTCTTCATTTATATTTGAGAAAAATTCACTATCGTTAATATAAATATATGTAATAATTTCTTTGGACAGTGCACCTACACACATTCTCTCATCTTCACTATCAATATTGCAGTCAAACTTATCGATGTTTCCGCTTTTAATCGCATTAATCAAATCTTTCTCAGTTGGATTAATCTTCGTCAATGCCTTTGGTTTGCAATTAGAAGTACAAATTCCACAGCCATTGCAATTGTCTTTTATAATTATATTTTCATTCTCAAAACTTATAGCATCAATTGGACAATTGTCCACACAAAACTTGCAATGTCCTTTTGGGCTGATTAAATCGACACACAAACTATTGTTGACTTGAATGTTTCCTAATTTATCTAAAATCGTCTGAATAAAACTCATAGTTTCTCCTCTTAATCATAAACTATTTTATCATATATCAGTAAATTGATTTTTTATTTACTTTTCATTTATTGAAATCTCTAATAAATATTTTATTCGTTTTTTTTTGCATATTATGTCCATAATAACATAAAAATATGAAAAAAAGCCACAGATAATGAATATCTGCAGCTTAAAATAAAATAAGAATCTATTTTTGTTTCAAATTATGCTTTATTTATTTAAAATTTCAATAACTATTTCACCATATTTTTGTAAATCAAAAAGCTTATCAATAGTAATATCCCTACCCCTGCGACAATTCCAACTATTTTTAGTTTGGAGTTTAGTTGCTCTGCTTTTTGTTCACTGGTGTCGATGATGTCTTCGGGAATGAACTTCTTTGCGACCATCATGAGTGATGGGGCGATTAATAAATCATCTAATATGCCAAGTCCTGCTACGAAATCTGGCACGAAATCCACTGGGCTTACTACATAAAGTATAGACAATGCCAATACGATTTTCGATAATAATGGTGTTTGTTTGTTAAAAAAAAGCATACCACAATGTAGGTATATCGTTCTTCAAGTTCAACAATTTTTTAATCATTTACTCACCTCGAATATATTATACCATACATTGCACGATATATCGTATTACATAATAGTTACAATTTATTTTTTTATTTTTCCTATTAATCCACCGATGACTGCTGGGATTATCCAAATAAAACTTTTGACTTGCATTGGAAATACTGATTCGATGGCTTTCAACAAACCGAAATCCAATTTGAATCCGTTTAGTAATACTATAACCGCGTAAATTGACACCCCTATTATTGATCCTAATTTTACGTTTCGTGAAAATGTATTTTGTTTGAACAAATTCAAGAAAATCAAAACTATTGCGACAGGATATATCGCTGTCAAAAATGGTGCTGAGATTTTCAAGATTTTTTCGACGCCTACTACTGCGAAGAATGCACTGAAAACTGTGGAAATTATTATGATTAAATCATATGAGATAACTCCGTTTGTTTTCTCTTTTAGCATATCACTGAAGAATTGTCCGACTGTTGTTGTAAGCCCAATCGCTGTTGTGAGGCATGCCAATGCCATTGCAACGCAGATTAATACTTTTCCCAAAATCCCCAAATGTTGGTAGCAAATGTATAACAACAAATCAACTCTTTCGACATTTCCTAGGTTGAACTTGGATGTGGCAGCTCCGATATAAATCAATCCTCCGTAGACAAAGCAAAGTCCTATAGCTGCTATGATTGACGCTTTTATTGTGTATTGTTTGATTGTTTTGTCATCTGTAATTCCGTTTCCCATAAATCCTTTGGTAACTACAATAGCAAATACTAATGATGCCAACGCATCCATGGTTTGATATCCTTCTTCAAAGCTTGATTGGAAGACTTGAATTTGATATGTATTTACAGGCGTTGCAACGGGAGATATTATTCCTTTGAAAATAATTACCACAAGAGTTGCAATCAACAACGGCGTCAAAATTTTTCCCAAATTATCTATTATGCTGCTTGGTTTTCTGACGAATAAATACACACAAGCAAAAAATACTACCGTGAGCAAAACAGAATTTGCTCCTTTGAAAAATCCTTTTTGAATTATTTCTACTGTTGTTGCTGCAGTCCTTGGAATTGCAAGTCCCGGTCCTATCGCAAGCATAATTATCGTTGAAAATATTAGTGAGAATCGCGGACTTATAGTGTTGCCGATTTTTTCGATTGTTCCTCCGCTTTTTGTCGCTGCGAGTAATCCCAAGAAAACCAGTCCTACTGCGCTTAGCAAAAATCCTAATGTCGCAATCAAATACTGATCTCCTACTTTATTACCCAAAAACGGTGGAAATATCAAATTCCCCGCTCCAAAAAACATCGAAAATAGTGCGAATCCACTAACAAATATTAATTTCTTATTTTTCATAATTACCTCTGTATAAATATTTTAAATTTTTATTAGTTCTTACAATTCTACCACAATTTCTTCCAGATAACAACTTTTTTAGTAAAAAACAAACTTGTGCGAATGTTTGTTTTATTATAAAATACGAATAGGTGATATTATGGAATTAAAACGCAAATTATCAATATTATCAGACGCTGCCAAGTACGATGTCAGTTGTTCTTCTAGTGGTTCAAAAAGGAAAAATACCTCTGACGGAATCGGCGCGGCGCACAATTCTGGAATATGTCACAGCTGGTCTGAAGACGGAAGGTGCATTTCGCTACTTAAAATTTTACTCACAAACAAATGCATTTACAGTTGCGAATACTGCGTCAACAGAAAAGAAAACGACATCGAAAGAGCAGAATTCACTCCAGAAGAAGTAGCTGATTTGACTATAAATTTTTACAAAAGAAATTACATAGAAGGATTATTCCTGTCAAGTGGAGTTGTAAAAAGTCCCGACTACACTATGATACAACTTATTAGAGTGGCGGAAATTCTTCGCAATGAGAAAAAATTCAATGGATACATTCACATGAAGGCAATCCCAGGTGCAAGTGAAGAATTAATCGAAAGACTAGGAAGACTTATCGATCGTATGAGTATCAACATAGAACTTCCAACAAAATCCAGCTTGAAGACGCTTGCTCCTCAGAAAACATATGAGTCCATTGAAAAACCTATGGATTTTATTAACGAATCCATAACTCAGTACAAAATCGACAGGAAAACAATCAGAAAAACTCCTTTGTTTTTACCAGCTGGTCAATCCACTCAAATGATTGTCGGGGCAGGTCGTGAATCGGATCTTACAATTATCAACAAAGCAAGTAGCCTTTATGAAGACTACAAACTCAAAAGAGTTTTCTATTCGGGATTTGTCCCTGTAATCAAATCGAAATACACAGATGGAATCAAAAAAGTTCCCATGCTACGCGAACATAGGTTGTATCAAGCAGATTGGCTGATGCGATTTTACAAATTCAAATCAAACGAAATTTTGAACGAACAAAATCCGTTTTTTGATTTGACGCTAGATCCCAAAGCATTCTGGGCAGTGCAAAACGTAGCGAACTTTCCAATAGAAATAAATCGCGCATCTTATGAAGAACTTCTTCGTGTTCCAGGATTTGGTCCAACATATGCGATGAGAATAATAAATGCGAGAAAATTTGCCAACCTCAACTACGACGATTTGACATCTCTTAAAATCTCATTGAAAAAAGCGAAGAACTTCATAGTCGTAAACGGAGTATACCGCGGACAAAAATACAGCACCCAAGACGATTTGCTGGATATTTTGAGAATACAAGAAGGAAAAAATGTAACACAACTTAGTTTTTTGGAGTAGATATGAGATACAGTTATGACAACAGCTTAGATGGCTTGTTCACGGTGATTTTTGAACAGTACAAACACATTGAAGATTCAATTATCGTTGTAAAATCAGAGCAATTAGATTTTTTGAATGATGACATATACATTGAAACAAATACTGACAAATCATCACGTGTGAAAAAATCGATAATAGACACATTCGGATTCAACTTTTATCGTAGCATCAACTACGCATTCGTCTCAGAAAATCCCGACAAATCAACAATTATCGCTAAGACAATAAAAAATATGTACACATACGGATACAACTTCATCAACTCATCTGACAAAACTGCTATCCAATTCAATAGCCTGTGCAAATATTCAACAAGAGAACTCCACGCATACAAGGGTCTTCTCAGATTTAAAGAAATCCAAGACAATTTCTTGTTCGCAGAATTCGAACCTAACAACGACATTTTGGAATTACTCACCTATCATTTCAAAAACAGATTGAGAAATGAAAAGTTTGTGATTTACGACAAAAAAAGAAATAAGTGTGCAATATATGTGGACAATGATTTGGCGTTTTACGATGTAGAAGAAATTTTCAAAGAAGAATCTGATGATGAGAAAATGTTCGAAGATTGCTGGATAGAATTCTACAATTCAGTCGGGATAAAAGAACGCCAAAACCTCAAACTTATGCAGAATAATATGCCGAAAAGATACTGGAAATATTTACCAGAGAAAAATAAAATTAATGATAACGAAGAATAATTGTTGCATTTACACTTAGTATTTTTGAAATAATAAGTGTTATTGCAACAATGTAGATTCGAAAAAATTCATTAGTGATGCTTTTTATATTTGTTGCCAGTTTGTTGTCAGTTTGTTGTCAGCTGTCAAGAATCTTAGCGAATTGTGAGTGCTATCTGTAAAATTTCATAAAATAAAAATAAGCCTAGAACGTGTAAATTCTAGGCTTTTCGCTTGGTACTCCCACCCGGATTCGAACCGAGGAATCTCCCTTAGGAGGGGAGGATTATATCCAGCTTAATTATGGGAGCACATAAAACCGACTCAAATCGGCTTATGATGCAAGAAGTGCTTCCAACAACTCGTAAGTGTATTTGGCGCTTCTTTTTATTCTAGTTAATGTATCTGCTTTTTCGTAAGGTTTTTTGACAACGAGGCTTACTTCCCTTTTGTCGCCTTTTCCAGTATCGATTACAACTTTTCCTACGATTTGTCCTTTTTTCAAAGGAGCTTTCAAATCTTTTTTGATGTCGACTTTTTGTTGCAGACCAGTTTTGGTATTATACAAAATGGATACGTCTTCTGTCGGATAAATCTCAACGTTTTTGTCCACAACGCTGTTGACTGATTTCGTTTCGATTGGCTTTTCGCTGTTTAATATATTCATTGGTTCAAATGAATTTCTGACGTATTCCAGTATTATTTTTTGGTAAGTATTTCTGTCGTATTTTGTGGGAGCTCCCATCAAAACAGATACTACTTTGTTTTTAGGATTATTTGGTTTCAAACTCATCGTAGTTATCAAACAGTATCCTGCTTTTTCAGTTGTTCCTGTTTTAAATCCGTCGACACCTTCTATTTTTCCTAAAAATGGAACTGTAGTCACGCCTTCGTATTTTCTAGTCGGCATTACAAGTTTTTGTGTTTTTGTGTAATTTAAAACTTGTGGGTAATTGTTGATTGTATATGTGGTTAATTTCGCCAAATCTTTTGCGCTCATCAAATTTTCCTTGTCGTTTTCAGGATAACCTGATGCAGAATAAAACTTCGCAGATTCCAATTCTAATTCGGCTGCTTTTTTGTTCATTCTTTCGACAAATTTTCCCACAGATCCTTCTGATTTCACAGCTAATTCGTCTGCAGCATCATTCCCACTGACTATCATCATTCCCCTTATCAAATCATTTACAGTTAATTCTTCGCCTTTTTTAAGTTGCATTGTGCTAGCTTCAGGCTTAGCGTATTGTGTTTGGATTTTGATTTTATCGTCTAGCTTGTATTTATTTGCGTTGATATCTTCCATAACCAAAACATAAGTCATGATTTTAGTTAATGATGCTATAGCAAAAGGCTTGTTTTCGTTGTAATTCAACAATTCTTGGGAATAATCCTGTTCAATTGTGTAATACGAGTTTACTTTGTCTTCAAATCCCAACTTCGAGTCCGCTTTAGATAATGCAGGTTGAAATACAATAGCAAGTATTAACATTAAGGGTATTATTTTTTTAATACTCTTCATTTCTCACCTCATCTTTTCGATATAACTTCTTCGTACACTTTTATTACATCATCTGTAATATTTTCTTCGGAATATACTTTTTTGATATCGTGTGATATTTTCTCTCTGTCGTATTTTTCAATATTGTCGTGCATATATCTTAACGCTTCGGCTAACTTCTCAACGTTAAATCTATCAACCAATATTCCATTTTCTTCATTTATTAAATGTTCTGGCCCACCGCATTTACTTGCAACCACAGGAAGTCCTGCAGATAACGCCTCCAAATACGCTAACCCAAAAGTTTCTGAATACGAATACAAGCAAAACATATCCGCATTATTGTAGCCTTCAACGATTTTTTCTCTTTTAGTAAGTCCAGGAAGAAATACTTGGTCTGTCAAATTCAACTCTTCGACCATTTTAAGTAGCGGTTTTCTCAAAAATCCGTCCCCATAAATCGTAAGCTTCACATGTTTATCTTTTGAAAAAGCTATGTTAAAAGCTTCGATCAATTCTTTCGGACCTTTTGTCGTTATTACATTTCCAGTGGAAACTATGTTGAAGATTTCTCCCCTTTTGAAATTCTCATTATTTTTGAAAATCGTAAGGTTTGGAATAATTGCAATTTCTGTAGAATCTTTTCCAAATTCTTCTTTTATTTTCTCTTTGAATTTGGGACTTACAGTTATAAGTCCGTCAGTTCTGTCGTAAGTTTCTTCGGCGATTCTTCTGTAAGAAGGTTTGATAGTGTCTTGGTTTACAACAGAATTGCATTCTGTAAGTACGAATGGAATGTTCAACTCTTTTGCAAGTTTGGATGTGTAGTATCCTTGGTCTGTAAAATAAGTGTGAATTACATCCGGTCTTCCTTCGATTTTCTCCACTTTTTTGTAGAAATGTCTAAGTACCAAATAAGAAAAGTCATAAAGGCTTTTGAAGATATATCTTCCAATCGGAAAATGAAAGGAATACACTTTGACATTATCTTTTATAAAATATTCACTTTTATATTTGCGAAAACGTCTAAGTGATCTGAAATCAAGTGCAATCAACACAATTTCGACGCCTTTTTTGGCTAGTGCAATTGCCTGATCCAATTCAAATATTCCGTTCATTTTGTATTTATCCGTCGGATATCCTCTAGCGATTATATAAGCCTTCATTTCTTTTCCTATCTTAATTTTAGTTTACTAGTCTATTATATCAAATCCTGTGTATTTTTGTAGCACTTCAGGAATTTTTATACTTCCGTCAGCTTGTTGATAGTTTTCGATTACAGCTGCAAAGCAACGTCCAATAGCAAGTCCTGAACCGTTTAATGTGTGAACGTATTGTGGCTTATTATTTTCGTCACGATATCTAATATTTGCACGTCTTGCTTGGAAATCTTCAAAATTAGAACAGCTTGAGATTTCAACGTATCTATTATAACTTGGCATCCACACCTCAATGTCGTAAGTCATTGCTGATGAGAATCCCAAATCCCCAGAACAAAGTCTAACAACTCTGTATGGAATTTCCAATAATTGCAAGATTTCTTCTGCGTTATTTGTAAGTTTTTCTAATTCGTCATAACTTGTAGCTGGTTCAACGAATTTTACCATTTCAACTTTTTCAAATTGGTGATTTCTAATCAAACCTCTTGTGTCACGTCCAGCACTTCCGGCTTCTCTTCTGAAACATTGAGTAAAAGCTGTGTAGTAAATTGGCAAGCTTCCTTGTTCCAAAATTTCTCCACCCAATAAATTAGTTACTGGAACTTCTGCTGTAGGAGCAAGATACATATCGTCTTTTTCGCAATAAAACATATCTTCTTTGAATTTTGGAATTTGACCTGTACCCATCATCGCACTTGGACTCATAAGCACTGGAGTATTCATTTCAGTGTAACCTTGCTTGTCAGTGTGAAGATCAACCATGAAATTCATCAAAGCTCTTTCAAGTCTTGCGCCTTTTCCTTTGAATACACTAAATCTTGATTTGGAAATCTTAGTTGCTCTTTCGAAATCCAAAATATCCAAATCAACACCCAAATCCCAGTGAGCTTTTATATCGAAATCAAATTTACGAGGTTCTCCCCATTTTCTCATTTCCAAGTTTTCAGTATCATCCAAACCAACCGGAACATCTTTGTTAGGAGTGTTTGGGATTTCCATCAAATATTCTCTGATTTCTTCGTCGATGTTTTTCAAATCATCATCCATAGATTTGATATCATCAGACAACTTCTTCAAGTTTTTGAAAAGTTCTGTAGTATCTTCTCCGTTTTTCTTCATTTGTGGAACTTGTTTAGAAAGCTTGTTTTGTTCCGCCTTCATTGATTCTACTTTTTGAATAACTTCACGTCTTTTTTCATCAGTATCCAAAAGTTTTTGAATAGGATATTCTCCTCTTCTTTTTTTAAGCGCCTCAATAATTTCTTCTGGATTGTTTCTAATTCTTTTAATATCTAACATAACTTTCTCCTTATAAAACAATAAAAAAACTCATACCAAGGGACGAAAATTACGTTTCCGCGACTGCCACCCTAATTAGCATAAGCTCTCTCAACTAATAACGCATAGAAGTTAGATTCATTATCTTCATATACTTATTCTCACCACACATAAGCTCTCTGAATTACTCCAATAATTACTATTTCTTCATCAACTGCAATATTCAACTATATTAATGTATATTTTACCACAAACAATCTTGTTATGTCAATGTACAGCCCGTTTACAACGTTTTTGGATTTTTGTATATTCATCTTTTTAAAAACAGATCAGCTTTTTAAACGCCAATCTGTTTTTATCTTTTATTCTTTATTTATAATCGTATTAATCGCCGCCTGCACAGCCTTATACCTGTCTTCATTGGTGTGAGATGCAAGGCAAGTTATTAGATACTTCTTTCCGTTTTTCTCGTACAATACGACAATGTTGTAGGATGATGCCATCGTGCCCGTTTTAATGCCCTTTACATCTTTATTGTAAAACGCTGACTTAGGATCCAAAAATTCATTAGTATTTTTCCAATTCATTTCTCCTTGAGGAGTTAGAATTGTAAAAGAACTCTTGCCCATACATTTTTTGACAAAATCATAATCAATAAGTTTAAGTGCAACTCTATTAATATCTTTTAAATTGGTATCTGCCTGTGTGGAAAATCCACTCGGATCGAACAAATGGGTTTTATTGTAACCTTCGTCTGCGAGGTACTTGCTGAGATTTTTTACAAAATAATTCACATATTTTTCTGCGCTATAACCATCTCCCAAGTCTTTTTTGCCGATGTTATATGCCAATGCAAAAGCCGCATCGTTTCCAGATGGCACAAGCATAGCCTGCATGATTTGCTCTGCTGTATATTTGCCTGGCTTTAAGTGTGCCATTGATGAGCCTTGTGGTACTAGATTTAATAATTCTTGATTAACCTCTATGCTATCTTCTAATTTTACCTTTGTTAGTGCATAATCAATCGCAAAAAGTTTCGACAAGCTTGCAACCGTTGGTAATTGTCCTCCGCCTTCATAAAACAAATATTTTTCTTTATCTATGTCATACACCGAAAAAGCAAGTGCATCTTCTGGAATCTTCAACTCTTTAGTATCTATTTTGAAATCAATTCTATCGTAAAATTTTCTAAAAGTTCTGGATTGTAAAATTCTATAGCCACGCAAGTTCAATAATACAAAACAGAACACCAAAAGAATAACCCCTATAATTAAAAATATTTTGCGCTTGTGTTTTTTCATAATTCACCTCTGTGCTTTAATTATCCTATACCACAATGTGAATTGCAATAATTAAAATCATTTTTTCTACAAGCATATTAGCAGTTTGCATTTATAGATATATGTTTATAGATTCATAATCTGATTAGCGTTTTTGTTAAGAACATCATACGGAAAAAACAATCAGAAATACAAGTGAAGTGAACCGTGAAAAAATCTCACTCGCGCCAAAGCGAAGCTTGCGCTTGAGATTTTAGGTTCACAAGCGATGAATTTCTTTGTTTTTGTAGTCAGATGTTCGTGCAAAATGCTAATCTGATTTTTTTGTCTATTTCAAACCCAAGCAACACCATTACTAAACTTTTTTGCAAACAAAAAACACCAAGCTCATCTCACAAGATTTGCTCAGTGTTATTAGTTAAATATCTTTGTCTGCATTTTGGAAAAATTTTGCCACATATCCTATTACAACTAAAACCAAGAATACTTTCATCAAGAATTTCAAAATACTAATAGTAATTCCCATAATTCCTGTCAAAATATTCAAAGCCAAAATAGCCAAGAATATATACAAAATGTATTTTAAATATTTGTTATCCATACTCCACTTCCTTTATACTTCTATACTTCTTCTTTTGCGAAAAATCTTCTGTAAATAAATCTAATTACCAACACTGCTAACGCTATTTTAATGAAAACTTTCAAAAATGAGTAGGCAACAGCTCCAATCGCTACCAAAATTCCTACAATTGCGCCGCCTAATCCCAATATCAAACCAAAAGTTCCCAAAATAGCTGCGAAAACTATTGATAGAATAACTATCAAAATAACAAATGCTAAAGTAATCATAAATGCCTCCCTTTGCTTTGTATAGTACCTTTTATTACATTATAGCACAATAATCCCTTATTCACAACAAGCATTAGGAGATAATTCAAAAGATCTTATAAAAAACTTACCACCTTTTTGTATCAGTTTAAGTTCCGATTTTATATCATCTTCCAAGATAATTTCCTTAGAATTGACTTTGCACACCACTGGCTCAAACGCCCATTCTTCATCATTTTCCATTACATAATACGAATTGTCATCCTTAGAATACACGACATTTTCTTTGTTTGTAACATCATCTGATGAAATATTTGCGTATTTCAATAAAACTGCATCCACCAAATTCTTGTCAACTTTCAAAATCTTAGCGTTTTCTCTTGTTTGTTTGAGTGCATTTGGATTTTGTTTTTTAAGTTCATCTATTTGGGATTTATCCTTTTCTGGATCCAGCGCTTTGCTTGGAAAATTCGCCACGAAATTTTTCAGCGTAATATCTTGTGGTGATGCGAAGCTCTCCCCGTAGAAAAATGTGTCCAGAGAATTTACAACCTCTTCTCCATTATAATCGTACGGTTTGTTGAAGTTCGCTGCGATTTTGTCGACATCTGATTTTTCCAACCTACCGTCTTTTGAAATATCCACACCATTGTACCCATCATTCAAATAATCTGCCACATACGCCTTTTTTTCTTCAGGCAATTCTGGCATTTTCTTCGAACAAGATGCAACAAATACGACACTCAAAACCACAAGTACGATTTTAAATAATTTGTCCTTCATAACCCCTCCAATCTTATTAAACTTATTATATATTAAAACCCAACAAAAAAACACTGACGGAAGTTTAACCAACTCCCAAATCAGTGTTTTCAACTAACATTTCAACCTTCGGATGGTCTTTCAAATCGTAGTGATTTTCCAAAAACCACTTCACAAGCTCATCATCTCTTTTAATCGGCGTTGAATTATTTATAAAAATATTAATAGTAATCCATTTGAAATTAGAAAGGCCTATCTCAATGTCTTTTTCAATCATTTCCTTAGTTTGACCCTTGATTCCAACCATTAAACACGCAGAATCAAAATAATCGGACACATCTTTTACATCAGTGAATTTTGCGTTTTTGTTGAGGACATTTTCTCTAAAATCGTAATCGAACGATTCAATTCCAGTCTTAAACAAAACCTCGCATCCGAAAAATTCCCTGATTTCGTGAAGTCTATTCTTGAAAATATAATGCGCTTCGAAAACCAAAGTATGAATGTTTTTTTCGTGAATTAAATTTCTGATGTCGATTTTCGTCTGTTCTGGAAGTTCGAACACATTTCCCGAATTAATACATTCCAAAACACCGAATTCTCCAGTCACATTTTGAAGAATCTCACGATTTTCACGAACAGCATCATCTATATCCACCGTATTGTCTTCAATGTAATCGCAAAAAGTGCATTTTCCCCAAAAACATGGTCTGCCTTTTAAAAGCACAATCTCGCGTTTTAATTTTTCCTCAATCTTAGCGTATCGATTCAAGCTTAATCCTCTTAACAGCAGTCATCACAACAGTAAATGAAATAAGTCTGTCCACAAATTCCATAAAATATTGGTTGATAAAAGATGCCGCAGCTGGATTTACTCCCTTGTTAATCATAAATCTTACAATAACATCACTTCCTGAGCTTGTAACCCCACCAAAAATATAACCTTGAATAATAGCACCCAAAATAGCGCCTGGAAGCACAGCCAATAAAAGTGCAGGAATAGTGTGCAATTTCTTGAAATATCCCTTTTCGTATAAAATACCAACCATAAACACCATAAGCATACCTGTAGGCGCAAATGGAAGTGCAAATGGATCGAAAAGAATTTGGTTCATAACAGACGATAAAAGCGCAGTCACAACACCGTATTTCCATCCAAATAACATACACACCAATAAAGATCCTATGTGATCCAATAACAAAGGAACCTTCGTACTAACAGCGATAAAAGCACCAAGGCAGTTGATTGCAATGCAAATCGCTATAGTAGTCAACAATTTCGTATTCGTTTTTCTCAATAAAAAAACCTCCTAATAAAATATAGGAGAACTCAAAAATAACGCCTTGTTTTTTTATACTTGGAGCTCTCAAACAAGTCCTGAAATAAATTTCAGTTTTAACTAGGCAACAGTAATTTTACCAAATAATTAAATTTATTGCAAATTAGATTGTTACAAAAAAGTAATTGCAAAAAAGTAGAAACCTATTTGTGTGATGTTGTGTTGCAAAAAGTAGAAACCCGATTTGGTTGCTCACTCACACATAAAACACAAAAACTCGTAAATCGCTCATCTGACTACAAAAATTGGTAAATTCAACGCTCATGAAACTAAAATCGCGAACTCGCTACCGCTCAAACAGCGCGATTTTTACGTTCCATTTCGCTTGAATTTAGAACAATTTTTTCCGAACGATTCGCTCTATTACGACGTTTTTGGTTATTAATATACACATACTCCAAATCGGAAATCTACTTTTTATTGCTGACAGATATTCGAATTAAATTTTTTATAAAATTCCATACACTCCCCCGTCTTTTCCTCATCAATTAAACATGTACTGCGCAAAGCTTCGTAAGGCGTTTTCACTTGTGAGCAAATAAAAGCTTGCAAATAAGCGTATCATACGGAGAAAATTGCAGTAAATTCAATCGAAGAAATCCGGCTAAAATTTGACCGCGTAAGCGACAGCGAGCTTCAAATTTTAGGATTTCGAGATTAGAATTTCCCAATTTTCGTAATCGATTAAGCGTTTTGCAACTTTTATTTTCTACTTCTCTCCCTCTTTTTCTCTATCAATTAAACATGTACTTCTCAGAGCTTCGTAAGACGTTTTATCTTTGCAGTTTAGTTAAGCCTTATTGCATCGAATATCATCTGGAGAAAACAAATACAAATTCAAGCGAAATGAAACGTTAAAGAATTGCACCGCGTAAGCGAAGCGTGCTTGCAATTCTAGTTTCATAAGATTAGAATTTGTTTGTTTTCGAAAGCTAGATGTTCGGGGCAATATGCTTAACTCCCTTGTCCACCAAAAAAACGCCTCTTACGAAGCGTTATTTAATACATGTTTAATTGATTTTTCTGGTATACCTATATTTTCCACGACATACTCTCCCTCATAGTCTTGTAACGACTTTTTCGGTAATTGCAATGTCACTAGAAGGTCAGCCTTGACAGCCACGTTGTGGATTTTGTTTTCGTCAGAATCCAGTCCCGATGGCATATCCACGCTCACAACAAATGCTTGTGTGTCGTTAATCATATCGATTACATCTTTGTAAATCCCTTCGATATCTCTTTTGAGTCCTGTTCCAAAAATGCTGTCGACTATCAAATCATTTTCTGTTATGTCGAATTTCGTATTTTCGTCTACAAATTCTATCTCCACGTCTAATTTTTTCAAAATATCGTAGTTGATTTTAAAATCCGTCGACGCTTTTTCTATCTTCCCAATCACATACACTTTCACATATCTTTCTGCGTTGTAAATGTCTCTTGCAACTGCCAAGCCATCTCCACCGTTGTTTCCAACAGATGCGAACACATACGCTTTGGCAAACTTTTTGTCCAAAATATGTTTGGAGATTTGCGCTTTGGCGTTTTCCATCAACACAATCGATGGAATTCCAATTTCTTTTATCGTGTAATGGTCGATTTGTCTCATTTGTTCAGCTGTTACATAAATCATAGCCCGTTTTTGAACCTCTCTTCTCTTATATCCCTGCCGAAAAATTGTATCGGTATAAATTCTCCCTTGATTCTCGATGAAATTCTCTGATCGTATTGTGTTGTCAAATCATCAAGGTCGATATTTGTTGAAATTATCGTAGTTTTTTGGTTTTGAATTCTGTAATTTAACAGATCAAACAATAAACTGATGTTGGTTTCTGTGGAATTTTCTGTTCCCAAATCGTCAATCATAAGCACATCGCAGTTGTAGATAATATCCTCAACTTCTGGTTGTGGTTTTTCGTTGAAATTCTGATATCTTATTGAAAAAAGTTGCTTCAACAATTGCATCGCGGACAAATAAATCACAGAATATCCGTTTTCAATGATTTCTTTCGCCATGCAGGATAACAAATATGTTTTACCAGTTCCGACTGGGCCGAACAATAACATGGATTTGTCGTTTTGGCTAAAATTTTTTGAGTAGTATTTTAAGTCGTCGTAAATATTTTCCATCAGTTTTCTTTGAGATATGCCATGCGATTTGTCCACAGTTGTGTCAAACACATCAAAATCAAAGTTGTCGAAGTTTTGGTTTTTCATTTGCTCGTTAAGGGAGCTTTTCTCACGTGCAATGTTGACCATAATGGTCTTCTTGCAAGAACACATTTTGCCGTTGTAAACTCCAGTATCCTCGCACTTGTCGCAGTGATGCTTCAATTCCAAATAATCGTTTGGATATCCACTTAGTATGAGCATTTTGTGCATTTTTTCTTCAGTGGATTTGATTTCATCTTCCAAGTTTTTTAATTCTTCCTTGTCACCACCGATGCTTTTTTTCAAATACTCGTATCCAAGCTCATTTCTATGTTGGAGCAAATCCTGGTATTCTGGAACATTTCGAAAAACTTCCTCAAATCTCATGTCCAATTCTTTTTTGGATTGATTTCTGTAATCTTCCAATATTCTGTTGGCTTCTTTTGCGTAGCTCATTATTATTTATCCTTTTGCTCTTTTGATTTCTTGATAAAATCGTTCAAAAATTTTGAGTTAATATTTGTAGCCTTGTTTTCAATATCGTTAGTCTTCGGTCTGTAATAAGTTCTCTTTTTGGTTTTTCTTTGTTGCTTTTTGTTGTTTTCTTCTTGCCATTGTTCCAACGTCATGATACCGTCGAGCTTCCAATTTCTGAGAACTTGCAAAACGTAATTGGTGTTGTTTTTCGTATTCGGATTAGTTGTGCAATAATGAAAAGCCGTCACCACCAACTCTGGTGTTTGGTGATAAGTGGAAATGTGTTCCAAAATTCTTTCCATTTCTGATTTGGATAATTCCATATCTCTGATGTCTTCGATATCTCTGAACATTTCTTTGATTTCTTGACTGTTTTGTGGAATGTAAGTCTTCTGAGATTCGTCTGGCTCAGGATTTGTAATTCCAAGATACAATTGTCTCAAACTCAAAAAAACTGTGTGATTAGTTTGAGTTTGTGCGTCAGTGTATCGTTTGATAATTCCCTCATCCAACCAAAAATTCCAACACTCAGATACTTCGCTTTCAGTCAAATCCAACGCCTTTGCAATTTTTTCGTCTGAAATATCCACATTCGCCGAGGTATCCTTAGCAAGCTTGTAGGCATACAAATACACTTTTAGTTGATTTCCTGTGGCCACTTGAAGATATTGATTCAAAAATATATTTTCAATAGGTGTTTCGCCCAAATCTATTTTAAATTTTTCTACACTATATTTCATAAAATCACCTCTTATTATCAATCGCCATCGTAGTGTTCTTCGAAAAAATTGTCCCGTCTTTGACTATGAAAAACTCATCGAATTCTTCATCGTGTGTGTCCAGTCTTTGATTTTCGAACACTTCTTCGTAACTACAAAACTTCCTGAATCCACATTTTTCGTAACATTTTATCGCTCTTTTGTTGAAATTATTCACATTTAAGAAAATCCTATCCAGCCCGTAAACTGTAAATCCCATGTTAATCAAAGCTTTTATGGATTCTTCGCCGTATGATTTGTCCATTTCATTTGGATCCAAAACAATACCCAAAAACGCCGTTTTGGTGAACTTGTCGTATTGTTTCAGCCCCACATATCCCACTAATTTGCGGGATTTGTCCCTAATCGCAAAATATTTTTGCGTTTTCATTTCTCTTTTTTGGCGATACCACATTTTTATTTCAAAATCGTCCAAATCGGACAAGTTGTAATCGATTAGTCGTTCGTCTGTGTGTTTTCCCCATTGCTCGATTTCAAAAGCATCGTCCAATGTAAAATCTTCTAACGTTAACCTCTCAGTAGTTATCATTTGTCAAACGCTCCTACATCGGGCATTTGTTTGTCCAAATCCATAAACTTCGTGTGTTCCTTGTCGAATAAAGTATCCACAGTTCCCGTTGGACCATTTCTGTGTTTTGCGACGATAATTTCTGCGATGTTTGGCTTGTCAGTTTCAGGATCGTAATAATCATCACGATACAACATCAACACAACGTCCGCGTCTTGTTCGATCGCCCCAGATTCACGAAGGTCACTCATGACCGGTCTGTGGTTTGGTCTTTGGTCAGGCGCACGTGACAACTGACTCAACGCTAGAATCGGACAATTTAATTCCTTTGCCAATCCTTTGAGTCCTCTTGAAATCGTGGAGATTTCTTGTTGTCTGTTCTCACTTCTGGAGTTTGTCGTCATAAGTTGCAAATAATCTATAATCACCAAATCCAAATCGCTACGCGCTTTTAATTTTCTGCATTTGGAACGAAGCTCATTCAATGAAATCGATGAAGTATCATCGACATGCATATTCGTTTCTGCTAATAATTGTGCTGCTTGTCCCAAATTTGTCCACTCAGTAACTCTACCAGACACAAGTTCTGACAGATTAATGTTACTAAGCGCGGACAATAATCTCTGAGTCAATTGCATCTTACTCATTTCAAGAGAAAAAATCGCGACTTGATGCTTGACACTAGCCTTGTATGCAATGTTAAGTGCAAGTGATGTTTTACCCATTGCAGGACGTGCTGCGAGTAAAATCAAATCCGATTTTTGAAGACCTGAAAGTTGTCTATCCAAGTCAATCAACCCAGTCGTAACGCCAGTTAATTGTCCTTGGCTCATACTCATTTCGCCGATCTTTGCAAGAGTTGGCTCCAACATTTCTTGAATTTTAACCAAATCTTGGTGGTTTCTGTTCTGACTGATTTTGAAAATATTGCTTTCAGCGTATTCTAAAACTTCGCCAACGGAATTGTTGGCAATGGACATATCAATCACATCTTGTGACACGCGCATCAAATTTCTGATAATCGCCTTGCTTTTGATAATATCTGCATAGTATTTTACATTCACAGCACTTCCTACAGCTTCCGAAATGCTTATAAGTTCATCAATCCCGCCGATAATTTCGTACATATTATTGGATTTTAATTTGTCTTCCAATGTAATATAATCCACAGGCTTTTTCTCGTCAATTACTTGCAAAATCGCCTTGTAGATTTCTTGGTATTTCGTAGAATAAAAATCCATCGGTTCCACGATTTCTGCCGCATCATCAACAGCTCTCTCATCGATTATCATCGCACCGATTACACTTCTCTCAGCTTCCAAATCGCACGGCATAATATTTTGTTGATTTTCCATTACCTCACCGCCTTTCTGTCGTGTATTCTAAAATTATTCTTTGTCTACAATTACTTCCAAGTTAGCGTTAATATCTGGGTATACCTTAACTATAACGTTAAATGTTCCCAAAGATTTGATGTTGTCTTTCATTTCAATTTTTTTCTTATCAACATCCAAACCGTGTTGCTCCTTCAATGCTTTTTCGATATCCATTGAAGTGATTGAACCGAAAAGTCTGTCGCCTTCACCTGTTTTGGCGATAATCTTAACTTTTGTGTTTTCGATTTTTTCTTTTAATTCATTAGCGTTTTTGATGTTTTCTCTTTCAATCGCTCTTAGTTCTGCTTGTTTTTCTTCCCAAATTTTGATGTTTTCTTTCGTAGCTTGTACTGCTAATTTATTTGGTAGTAGAAAATTTCTCGCAAAACCAGTCTTTGCATTAACCATTTCTCCAGCTTTTCCAAGCTTTTCTACATCACTAGTCAATATAACTTTCATCCGTATCCTCCTTGATATATTCATCAATTGCTTGTTTTATCTTTTCTTCTGCTTCATCCATGCTGCATTCTAATTGCGCACCTGCACTTGTAAGGTGACCTCCGCCCCCGACTTTTTCCAAAATCAATTGTACGGAGATTTTGCCTAAACTTCTCGCACTAACATGGATTTTATCCTTTATCTTCGCCAATACAAACGAAGCTTCCACTCCCAAAATGTTGAGCAAATCATCTGCTGATTGTGCCGCAACCAAAATGGATTCGTCCACTTCTTCTTCCAATCTTCCGATGGCGATATTATCTTTATACATTTTCGATGAAGCGATAACATCTGATTTTAGCTTGATAGTTCTCTCATCGTCCTTGAAAAGTTTCTTAACCTTGACACTATCCGCACCTTGTCTTTTCAAGATAGACGCCGCTTCAAAAGTTCTAACACCTGTTTGATAGAAGAAATTCTTCGTATCCACAGTTATTCCTGCAAGTAATGCCTCTGCAACAATTTTTGGAATCTCTAGTTTTTCTGTCATATAAAATAACACTTCTGTCACCATTTCAGATGCACTAGATGCGTAAGGTTCCAAATAAGTCAACGACGTTTCTTTAATATAATCGGAACTTCTTCTGTGGTGATCGATGACCACGATATTTTTCGCAATATCCATAATTTCTTGGCATTCAACAGAGTTTCTTCTGTGATTATCGCAAATAATCACCAAACTATTGCTGTTACAATTTTCCTTCGCAAATGCATTCTTTACAAAATATTTCTTGTAATCTGGTTTTTCTTCTAGAACTGAATTATAAATATTTTCGATTTGAGGGCCAACCTCATTCAAAATAATGTAGCATTCCTTGTTGTTAATCCTACACGCTTCTAACATTCCTAAACTAGAGCCAATAGAGTCCATGTCCGGATTTCTGTGTCCCATAATAAACACATTTGAGCTTTGTACAATAAGTTGCTTCAACGCATGTGACACAACTCTTGCCTTAACCTTGTTACGTTTTTCAACGGCCTTGTTCTTGCCACCGAAATATTTTAATTCACCTGTGTCAACCACTGCTTGGTCACCACCACGGCCCAATGCAACATCCAAACATGATCTGGATTTCTCGTGAATTTCATAAGGATTATCTCCAATAATTGATGCTCCAATACTCAAAGTAACAGGAACATTATTAGTGTTTTGGATTTCCTTAATCATATCCAACACAGAGAATTTTTGTTGCATAATATTTTCAAGCTCGTGTTTTTCGACAATCATTGAGAACTTATCTGATTCGTATTTTCTGATATACGCATTGTGTTCTCTCGCAAAATCTTGCAAAATATTTTCAACATCTGAGAAAACTCTCGTTCTTTCTTCTTCCTTGATGCTGTTACGTGCTTCGTCGTAATTATCTATGAAAATATCGACAAGTCCCAGTCTTTTTTCATCCAAAAGCGTCACAACATCCATGAAAGCAGTGTTGTCGATTCCATAAAGCAAAGTCAAATCCTTGTCTTCACTATCTTTTATAGTAACAGGATAAAATCTGTAATATTTACCATCAACTTGAGTTTCATAATAATCCAAGTTATCTTCATCGTCTTTTACAGTCTTCAAATCCAGAATCTTTTCGACTTCATTGTTGAAAATCTCAATCTCATCATCAGCCAAATCCTTAAAATAAGTGTTAAACCAGCTAATTTTATTCTTATCGTTGAGAATCAAAAGTGGAAAAGGAACCTTGAATACAGCATTTTTTGTAATATCTGTAAACTCATTATTAAGATTAATAATCTTCTCCTCAACCTTTTTATTCTTATTATTGATGTATGTGTATTGATCCACAATCATAAAAGCCGAAGCAATAAAGGCCAAAGTTCCTATGATGTTTTGAAAATAAAACAAAATCGCAGAAAGTATCACCAACAAAACTGCTTGTACAATCAAATGTTTCAGCGAATATTTAAGCTCTTTCATTGTTTTCCTTCTTTCTCAAATCTTTAAAGCTATTCAAAGCCCCTAAGAATGCCAAAATATAAATAAATGGTTGAATTGTAACAGAAACCAACACAGTCAACACCTTAAAAGGAGTCGATAATGATTTCAAATATGAAAACATCAAAGCAATTCCTCCCAACAAGTACGAACTAATTCCGAAAACCGACAAATTATACAACAAATAATTTCCCAAATCCTTATTCACAAAATAAACAATTCCCGAAATCAACACCAAAGCTACCATAGCTATTGTGAATTTCGTGTCTATTCTGAAATCGTGAAACTGATGTTTTTTAGATTTTTGTGGAATATACACATTCAACACACTTGTATAAAAAGCGATAATTCCCAAGATTGCATACACAGCTCTTACAATAAGCTTAGATGATTGTTCAAACATAATTTTAAAAGACTTCATCAATTCTTCGTCCATCTTCACAGAACTCAAAACCTTCATGAAATCATTCAACTTTACGTTAATCACATCTGCAATCGACATATCTGCATTTAGTTTCAAAAGCAAATTCGTCAACAAAACAAAAACACAAATTCCAACGAAACTAATCGTTATAGCCTGTGTGTCAGAAAATCCTGAACTTAGCAAATTCAAAATCGAATAAAACACCAAAATTATGTACAATCCGACAGGAATAGCAATCAAAGGAGTCGACACAACCAAACTCAACACAAAAAATATCCCGAAAGATATCAGAGCCAATCTGTTATCTTTTTCCAATCCTAACTTAATAAAATAAGAAGGCAACACAATAAATCCAAATGGAAATAAAAATAAGCTCACAACATAAATCATCAGAGCTTTTAATGAAATTTTCATTAAAGATTTATAATCAATCGTATTAATAATCCCACCTCCATTATCATATTATTATATCATAAATCTTGAAGAAATTTATGAGCTGCAACTCTCATAAATCACGAAACTATCCTAATCTTAGCAGAAATAGAACATTTCTCACCGCTTTTCAAAGCAAACTTTGAACCAACTGAATCCCTGTTCAAATTAGACACATAATAAGAACAATTTCCGTCCACAAAATCACTTGCAGATTCTAATTTGTATCCAGAAATCTCACTTACAATATTTTGACTTTCCAATTTATTTTTCCAATCAATTACAACTGCTGGATTCATTTTAATTGTGTGGTCGGAATTGTTAATCACATTCACATTAACACTCACACTGTCATTTGTGAATTGATACACAACAAAACTTTCAATCCCATCACACACACATCTTAGAACGCACATATCCTCAGATTTGCTCACAACATCGTATTCTTCGTCTACGAAAAGCCCATCAGTCGGATAACGAAAAGTCTTGTCCACACCGTAATTTGGAATACAGATTTTCAAATCATCAATCATATTTACATCATCTATTTTAAACTGTTCGATCCTCGCACCAACACTGTTGATACAAATTTCCATATTTTTAATCGCATACAAAATTCTCATTTAATCACTTCCTTACATATATATACCCAAATGAGATTTGTTATTGCAATAAAAAATGCTCCGTTAATAACGAAGCATTCTCTATTATCTCAAAGCTCTTCTGAAACCTGCAGCACGAGCTTCTTTTTCTGTTCTAAAATATCTTATATGACTTGGTTTAATCTTGTTGTAGTCTCTTTGTCCAGGAAGATGATAAATCATCGAATTCATATTTCCTTTAATTCTTCCTTCTCCAACAGGACCATATCCATCTTGGTAGATGTAGTTAGGTTTTGTTGGCTTGGAAGCTTCTTTTTTGGCTTGTTCTTGCTTTTTAAGTTCTAATTCCCTTTGCTTTCTAGCTTGTTCTTCCCTGGCTTTTCTTTCATTTTCAAGTCTTTTCATCTCATTTACTTCTTCAGCAGTAGGATTAGAAAATATATTGCTCGATACAGACTTTTCTCCACCAATAATAGTTACAGAATTCATATTTTCTAGATAACTCTTAGTTGATTGTGTCAAATTTTCATTGTCAGTCAGAATAATAGGCGCTTTGTAATTTTTAGCAACGCTTACCGCAGACAAACTATCTGCAAAAACTTTTGAATTTGCCAATATAGCATTTTCATTATTTTCAAATGAACGTCTTGCTATAGCCAACGCTGTTTGATATCTGTCATTTCCTGCTATTCTTTCCCCAGTAAAACCGTTCAACGGAAGTTGGTTAACTCCACCAATTGCGATTTCTTGTAAATCGGATTTCGGATAAGAATTACCATCACTAAGAACCATCAACGCCTTGTGATCTGCCATGAAACTAGTAGCACTAAGAGCGTCAGGGAAGTTTTTGCCGCTTGCTATCAATAAGTATTCTGCATCGACAAACTCTTTGGTTTTTTCCATAACCTTCACTGAAGTTTCGTATCTGTCGTTTCCTTTAAGTCTTTCAATGTTAATATCATTTACAACGGATTTTACGGATTCTTCAATATTTGAACTCAACGCCGTTTCTCCGCCAACAATGTAGATATTTTTTGGTTTTAGCTTAGCAATTTCATCGCTAGTTCTACTGTCCAATTGATCACTTGACAAAATAAGTGGCGCATTCAACGCCGCAGCAAGTTGACCAGCTGATAAAGCATCAGCAAAGTTAAACCCACTAGCAAGCACAACATTGTCCGATTCATTGAACATTTCTTTTGAAATTTCAATAGAAGTTGCAATCCTGTCTTTTCCTGCAATTCTCGTAACATTTTCAACATTTGCGCTAGACACACCAGCTGGAATCATACACGCAACAGCCAATGCAGCTATCGTCAATTTTTTCAAATTTTTAATAAACATTTTCTCCTCCTATAATTTAATATATTATTATGATACCATAATATATTAAAATTTCTAACTAATTATTTTAGATTTTTATTACTTAATAAATAAATGCCCCGCAAGCATTACTATTGGAAAAGCTAATACTAACAAAAAATTCAACAAAGCTTTCGCAACGCTTTTTTCAATCAATGAGAACGCAATTCCAATTATTCCCAAAATCGGGCAAATATATATCGTCACAAAACCAATAGGTCTCAAATTCCCCAAAAATCCAAACTCAAAATCCTTCAATATAAAAGCAATTACAAGACACACAACGCCAATGATAAGTGTCCACAAGCTTTTGTTCTTCGTTTTGTTCATAAACTCCCCTCCTATATTTAATATCATTATATCCTATTTGAGAATTATTTGATATATTATTTCATCAAAAAAGAGTGTAGAACAATCTACACCCTTGTGTTTAATATTTACGAAGCTATCATAACTTCAGTTGCCACGCCATCTTTAACAACAATTGATAGTCCCAATCCTACATTACTAACTTTGTGGTAGTAATTAATAAAATCACTTGCTTTGTAATAAGCTGTAGGAGCCATTCCACTGTGCACTTTAAATTTTGTTTTATTAGTTATTTTGAAAGAATGATTTACGCTGTGACCTAAAGGTTTACCTCCTGACAAAGAATTGATTTCTTTAAAGTATTTCATGTTTCCAGACACTATAAGATAATCACCCTTGATTTTAACATCATAAGCTTGGTTATACTCTCTTGATTTTGATTTTGATAGTTTTGAACTTATTAAACTTGAACAATATTCACCAGTTTTTGTGTGCAAATTCTTATCTTCTTTCTTTACAACAGGTTTTTTCCTAGTCAAAATATCATTCACAACAGTCTTTTCTCCACCAACTATTAACACATTCTTGCCATCCAAATATTTCTTGGCATTTTTTGTCAAATAATCTGATTGTGTAAGTATGATTGGCGCGTTGTGTTTTTTAGTTAAACTTACTGCTGACAAGCTATCTGCGAAAACTTGACCACTTGCTAAAACGACATTTTCATTATCATTAAATGATCTCTTAGCTATTGCAAGTGCAGTTTCATATCTGTCTTTTCCTGAAATTCTTTCTCCTTTGAATTTTTCTAACGGAAGTTGCATTTTACCACCTATTGCAATTTCTTTTAAGTTTGAGCTAGGGTA
>OIFD01000074.1_pt1 | contig 95374 bp, 86 predicted proteins | sample 1582021 | NCBI WGS metagenome assembly OIFD01 (sample SAMN07501059, study PRJEB24779) | human gut metagenome | isolation source: stool | host: human infant | place: USA: Pittsburgh, PA | reverse complement strand
CCATTTTTAGTTAAGAATACGGGACTATCTATAGCAACATCACGCAATACTTCAGAATAATTACGTAAATCTGAAATAGGTTTTATATTCGGCATACTATCACCTCCAAAATACTTTAGTGATATAACACTCATTTTGCAAATACCTTATCACTATTGTAGTTAAATTATCGTGTAAATTCAACAGTAAATTTTACAGCATTATATAAACGAATAAATTGTAACCTCACTATACATACCATTCTCACTTCCTCGTCACATAGTTATGATATAATGCATATATTAATTACGCCCACACAGGAGGTCTACATGTACAAATATATTACAATTTTAGGCGCTGCAGGCCAAATTGCACAACGCTTAACGGCGACGTTATTAACATATACAGATATGCATATCACATTATATGGACGTCAATTGAGCACACGCATTCATCCAGAAATTTTAGAACACGAACGGATAACCGTTATCGAAGGATCCTTTCAAAATCCTAAAAAATTAGAGGAAGCCGTTAAGAATACAGAAGTCGTATTCCTTAGTGCTATGGAAACGGGCAGTGATATGGCAGCGATTGTGAAAGCTCTATCTCACCAAAATATTCGTCGTATCATCGGCTTATCCATGGCCGGTCTATCTGGTGAATTTCCAAAAGCCTTAGAAAAATGGACCTTCGATAATCTACCAATTAGCTATGTACAAGGCGAACGTCAAGCACGCAACGTTTTACGAGAATCTAACCTAAACTACACTATTTTGCGTTTACCTTGGCTCTATAACAATATGGAGAACACAAATTATGAATTTATCGCAGAAGGCGCCCCATTCAACGACGCACAAGTTACACGCGAAGCTGTAGTAAAAGCCGTTTACGATATCTTACACACAGTAGATGAAACACCTTTCAACAGAACGAGTATCGGTGTTGGTGAACCAAATACCCATTACGATAAACCATCATTCTTATAAGCATATAAATATGAAAGGCTTTATATAAGGAGTTATCTATGGAATTCTTGAATGATACAGATAATCTAGAATATAAAACATGTAATATGTTAAAAGCTAAAATTGAATTACTATCATCACTAGTAGAAGGTCAAAACGATATTATTCAAGGACGCACTACAACAATAGATGAAACCTTCAGTAATATTGATAAAATGCTTGATAGACTATAAGTCTATATTAATATCCTTAGTGGTTTATAAAACTATATAATACATTCGGTATACATTTTCATGTCCAGAAAGTGTATACCGTTTTTTAATTCCCATAATTTATCCTTATTTATGTAGATAAACCGCGTTATTTACGCTATACTAATATAAGATTAAGATACACTAATAGGTATATAAGGAGTTTATATGAATCGCATTGTTGTTATAGGTAGTTGCAACATGGATATTGTGGTCCTCGCGGATAAGCGTCCCGCAGCAGGCGAAACAATTATGGGCAACGAACTGCACATCGCCCACGGCGGTAAAGGTGCTAACCAAGCGGTAGCAGCAGCTCGCCTAGGCGCTGAGGTTACTATGGTAGGTTGTATCGGTCAAGATGCGTATGGCCAAATGATTTTGGATAACCTCAAAGAAAATCATATCAACACGGACTATATCGTCACTGTCCCAGATACGACAACAGGTACTGCTCATATCACGTTAGCTGAATGCGACAATAGCATTATCGTCATCGCTGGTGCTAATGCTAAGCTAGACCAGTCTGTAGTCGATAATGCTTGGTCTGCTATCGAGCAAGCAGATCTCGTAATGGTACAAAACGAGATTCCTATTCCAACTATTGAATACATCGTTCGCCGTTGTCACAAGGCTAATGTGAAAGTCCTCTTAAATCCAGCTCCGGCAGCAGAGCTCAATCCTGAATGGTTGGAACTAGCAACCTATATTACACCAAACGAGCACGAATTATCGGCCCTCTACCCTAACAAAACTACAGAGGAAACATTATTAGCTAATGAAAACAAGATTATCGTTACTCTCGGCAGCCAAGGTGTAGGCTACGCAGACGATGGCGAAATTCACATTGTTCCTGGATTCAAGGTTGCACCAGTTGATACAACAGGTGCAGGCGATACCTTTAACGGTGCCTTCGCAACAGCTATTGTCAATGGTAAAAGCTTAGCCGACGCCCTACACTACGGCAACGCAGCTGCGGCCCTTTCCATCCAAAAACTAGGTGCCCAGTCCGGAATGCCTACGAAGGATGAGGTCGATTTCTTTTTAAAGCAATAAAGTTATTTAGAAACGAATATACATTTCTAAACGACTTTGGCCCTGCGGAGGCCTTCGGCCGGAGACAGACCCGGCCGGTGGAGGCTTAGAAATGTATATTCGTTGATTAAAGGAGTTTATATGCAACGACACGGCATTTTAAATAGTCATATTGCTAAGATTCTTGCAGATCTTGGTCATACAGATACGATTTGTATTTCTGATTGTGGTCTACCCGTACCTGAAGGGGTTCAAAAGATTGACCTTGCTTTAGAATTCGGTATACCAAGTTTTGAGCAGGTTGTATCTCTCATTACAAAGCATATGAAGATTGAAGCAATTCATATCGCTAAGGAAATGAAGGATTTTAATCCAAAGGGTCATGCCTTCTTGGAATCCACATTCCCTTGCGCTGATTTCGAATGGATTACAACTAGTCACGATGCTTTCAAAGAAGCAACAAAACAATGCAAATGCATTATTAGAACTGGTGAAGCATCTCCGTATGCCAACATTATCTTGCGCGCCGATTGTATTTTCAGCGATCGTCCCTAGAGCAATAAATTAAGAGATACTTTCACAAGTCATATAGGAGTAGTTATGGAAATTGTTATGTCAGGCATTGCAAAGGCATTTGGTACGAACCAAGTACTACGCGATGTAAGTATTACCCTCAAGGAGGGCGAGGTTCACGCCTTGATGGGCGAAAACGGCGCCGGCAAGTCCACCCTTATGAATATCCTTACCGGGATTCACAAGGCAGATGCTGGTAAAATCACCATCGACGGCGTAGAGCGCACCTTCCCGAACCCGAGAGAGGCCGAGCTAAACGGTGTAGCTTTCATCCACCAAGAGCTCAATATTTGGCCAAATCTAACATTGTTAGAAAATCTATATTTAATGAGACCGAAGCGCAATAAATTCGGTATGCTCGATAAAAAGGCGATGCTCGAAGAAGCACAAAATACGTGCCGCGAACTAGGCATCGAATTGCCGCTCACAACGGAAGCAGGTCTTTGCTCCGTCGGTCACCAACAGATGACGGAAATCCTTCGTATCTTGATGTTAGATGCCAAGGTTGTCATCATGGACGAACCGACAGCAGCCCTCACAGAGCGTGAAACGGCGACATTGTTCAAAATGATGCGCAAAATGAAAGCCCGCGGTGTGGCAATCGTATATATCTCTCACCGTATGGAAGAGGTATTTAGCGAATGCGACACGATCACGGTTATGCGTGATGGTCACACCATTATTACAAAACCAACGGCTGAGATTTCTGTAGATGAAGTGGTACGCCACATGGTAGGTCGTTCTATCGACGAGTTCTACCCTGCTCGTACTACAACACCTGGCGAAGTAGTCATGAGCGTCGATAACCTCAAACCAGAAGGTTTCGACAACGAAATCTCCTTCTCCTTGCGCAAAGGCGAAATCCTCGGCGTCGCAGGCCTTATGGGCGCGGGCCGTACAGAAATTATGCGCGCTATCTTCGGCGTAGATAAACATAATGGCGGTACCGTAACAGTTAACGGCTCCGTTCTCAACTGTAAAAAACCAGAAGATGCCATCAAAGCTGGCATTGCTTTCATCACAGAAAACAGAAAGAGCGAAGGCTTGATCCTCGATTTCTCCATCGGTTCCAATATTACATTGCCGAACCTTGGCGACATTTGTCCATCTCATGTGCTGGATAAGGGCAAGCTCAATTCCTTCGCTGACGAATTGTCTAAAAAGCTAGGCGTTAAAACGCAATCTATTCACGAACCGGCGTCCTCCCTATCTGGTGGTAACCAACAAAAGGTAGTTATCGCTAAATGGGTTGGTAAAAAGCCATCCATTATCATCATGGACGAACCGACGCGAGGTATCGATATCGGCGCGAAACGTGATATTTATGATTTAATGAACGAATTAACGAACGATGGTGTGTCCATTATCATGGTGTCCTCTGAGTTACCTGAAGTGCTAGGCATGAGCGACCGCGTTATGGTCATTCATGAAGGTCGCGTAGCAGGGATCTTGGACCGCTGCGATGCAACACCAGAATCGATTATGACATTAGCCACAGGAGGACAATAATGGACAGCAAAGCTCTACAATATGTAAAAAAATTAGGCCCCCTCATCGGCCTCATCCTATTATTTATCATTATCTCTGTCATGAACGACAGTTTCCTTGAATTCTCTAACTTGCGTAACTTGTTACGCCAAGTATCCATCAATGCAATCATCGCCTTTGGTATGACCTTCGTCATCTTAACTGGCGGTATCGACTTATCCGTTGGTTCCATCCTTGCCCTCTCTAGTGCAGTGATGGCCAACCTCATCGTAACTGGTACTGACCCTGTATTAGCTATTGTATTAGCCGCCGGTGCAGGCCTTGTATTGGGCGGTATTAACGGTCTCGTTATTACTTATGGTCGCGTAGCTCCATTTATCGCTACCTTGGCGACCATGACAATCTACCGTGGTGCGACACTAGTATTCACAGACGGTAACCCAATCTCCGGTCTTACACAAGACCCTCTATTCCACGGCTTTGGCCAAGGGGATATTGCAGGCCTTCCAGTTCCAGCCATCACAATGTTCCTAGCTTTCATCATCCTCTGGTTCGTATTGAGCCGCACATCCTTAGGCCGCAAAACATACGCCGTAGGTGGTAGTGAAAAGGTTAGTTACATTGCTGGTATCAAGATTGACCGCGTTAAAATCTTCGTGTATGCCTTAACTGGTATGCTCTGTGGTATCGCTGGCGCAATCATCACTTCTCGTCTTAACTCTGCACAACCTACAGCAGGTGCAGGCTACGAACTTGACGCTATCGCAGCCGTAGTTCTTGGCGGTACAAGCCTTGCTGGTGGTCGTGGTCATATCGTTGGCACATTAATTGGTGCCCTAATTATTGGTACCCTCAACAATGGGTTAAATATTCTCGACGTTTCCAGTTTCTATCAACAAGTTGTAAAAGGTATTGTTATTTTACTGGCTGTTCTTGCAGACCGTAAGAAAGCCTAGGAGGTTCCTATGAAAAAACTATTGTTACTGTTGGCGATGGCCGTTATGGTTATCGGTCTTGTAGCAGGCTGTGGTAAAAGCGCTGATAACGGCGGCGACAAAAAATCCGGCACTATCGGCTTCTCTGTTTCCACATTGAACAACCCATTCTTCGTATCTATGAAAGAAGGCGTTGAGGCTCAAGCTAAAGCGCTTGGTCTTAAAGTTAAAATCGTTGATGCTCAAAATGACCCTGCAAAACAAGCAAATGATATTTCTGACTTGATTGAAAGCGGCGTTTCCGTATTGATCATCAACCCTGTAGACTCTGCAGCTATCTCTACTTCTGTAGAAGCAGCAAATGCTAAAAACATTCCTGTAATCACTGTTGACCGCTCTGCTGATAAAGGCAAAGTAGTAGCTCACATCGCTTCCGATAACGTAAAAGGCGGCGAAATGGCAGCTCAACTGATCGTTGATAAAGTTGGCAAAGCTGCGAAAGTAGCTGAAATCGAAGGTATCCCTGGTGCTTCCGCTACACGTGAACGCGGCCAAGGTTTCCACAACGTAGCTGACAAAGACTTAACAGTAGTAGCAAAGCAAAGTGCTGACTTCGACCGCACAAAAGGTTTGAACGTAGCAACAAATATCTTGCAAGCTAACCCTGACGTACAAGCTATCTTCGCTCATAACGACGAAATGGCATTGGGCGCTATCCAAGCAGCTAAATCCGCAGGCAAAACAATCTTCATCGTAGGCTTCGACGGTACTGCTGACGCAGACAAAGCTGTTAAAGACGGCACATTGGCTGCAACAATTGCTCAACAACCAGACCAAATGGGTAAAATCGCTATCGATACAGCTCAAAAAGTTATCAAAGGCGAAGCTGTAGAAGCTAAAATCCCTGTAGATCTTAAAGTTGTTACAAAATAATTGTATATAGAAACTGGGTACAGAAAAAGAGTCGCATCATATGGTGCGACTCTTTTTAATTGCTAAATTATAAAACATTAGGAGATAGGGGCTCGAATACATCCCCTTCTACAAAATAGAACAGGCCTGTTCTATTTTGTAGGAACCCTATATATCCTTTCTGTGAATTAGTACAGGCCTGTTCTATTTTTTTAGTACCCCTATATACCCTTTCTGAGAATTAGTACAGGCCTGTTCTATTTTTTTAGTACCCCTATATACCCTTTATGAGAATTAGTACAGGCCTGTTCTAATTCTGAAACCACATATATAAGCTACTTTGAAATTAGTACAGGCGTGTACTAATTTATAAAATATATAGCTATTATATGCCTACTTCAATAATTTTTTAGATTTATGCAATATAAACTAAATTTCTTTAGGTTCTCGTTCAAGAAAAACTTTGAAAAACTCAATAAACTTGGGTAAATACATATCATCCAATTTAATAACTAATTAACTAAGATGATTTGATTACTAACTATATTACTTATATCAACTTTTCCGTATGCTATAATGAGCATATATATAACTCAAAGGAAAGGAGGATTCATATGGAGTATGTATTACTCAACAAGGATACCCCACTCTTGCAGTTTTGCATCGAGAGGCACGAAGCTGTTGTCAACTTAACCACATTGGTTCGCATGGATATTTCTGATTTAACAATCATAGATAATGCGACATTACCAATAAATATGCAACCTACCATAAAAGGACTAAAAAATTGGTTATTACAACGTAAGATTCCAAATAATCGTGCATTTGTTGAGAATTTATTAGATGCCATTTCAGACACAGAAAATCCATATCGATATTTAGATGTAACCTATGGTCTATCTCTAAATGATACATATTGGGTAAAACCGACTCATTCCACTATTTCATGGTCAGATGTTAATTTATACAACAATCCATTTAGCGAAATTGTGGCAGGCATCGCTTTCACAGGCGAAGATAGTCATATACAAGGGATTGTAACGACCCCAGAATACACAACAAACGGCATGCTCCGTAAATGTTGGCATCGTGAAAATGATGTCATTTATTTATATAAAGGTTCAACACCTCGCTATGCCAATGGAGGGCTTGAGGCACTCAGTGAAGTATATGCTAGTCAGATTGCAGCAGCTATGGAGTTAGCACATGTGGAATATAAACTCACTACATTCCACGACCAACTAGTTAGTGCGTGCCCTCTATTCACATCGGAACAAGTTGGATACATGCCTATATCTGGTCTTCTAAAAGAAACGATATCTCGTGACGAACTTATGTTATATGACACACAGCACGATATAGCTAGCTTGTACGGTATTATCCCATTTTCTGATATGATGGTATTTGATGCACTCATTCATAATACTGATCGACACCTCAACAATTTTGGTGTTCTCATCGATAATGAAAGCAATCGTATCCTAGGTCCTGCACCTTTATTTGATCATGGAAATTCATTATTCTACAATATAACTAACGATGAATATGCCGATTTAAATGGTGTGAAAGATATCAGTTTTTGGGGACTCTCCTTTGATACATTGGCAAAATTATATCTTCACGATTCGCACCGTGCCATGTTAACACCATTACTAAATTTTAAATTTAATCGTATTTCATCAGATATATTAACAGATGCAAAATTAGATATTTTAGAATCCTATATCCAACAACGATCTGCTTATTTCATACGTTTACTCGACGAAAAATACATCAATTTCATGCATCCTAATATACCTCAACAATAGCAAAAGAGGCTGTCAACAATGACAGCCTCTTTTTACATTTTAAACAACCCCTACTACAAAATAGAACAGGCCTGTTCTATTTTGTAGTACCCCTATATATCCTTTCTGAGAATTAGTACAGGCCTGTTCTAATTCTGAAACCACATGTATAGGGCGTTCTGAGATTAGAACATAAAGTTCACGTCTGTACGCCAGTAATCACCTAATTTATTACCGTCCATGTCTTTATTGCCGAAGCCATAGTAAGCACCGATGGATACATTTTGGAATGGTACGTAGTTTACATTAGCTACAAAGCCTTTAAAACCATTACGTACATGAGCAACGCCTTTAGTATCCACATAGTGTTGATTGTAGAAGCTATAGGCCGGTGCAAAGGCACTACTGAAGACAGGCGAGTTAGCTTCTTCATAGTAATATTGACCACGTACGCTATAAGTACGAGCTTTACTAATATTGTAATTACCATATCCTACACTAGCCATCCAAGCTTGGGAATTGGATATGCCTGGTGCTGTAAGCCATTCGCCGAATACGTTCCAACGGTTGAAGTTTATATTCGCGTTAAGGCCCCAAATATTTTTGTACGGGGAATCGATAAAGGATTTAACTTGTTTACCTGTAGCCGCATCAATGTCTTGACCTTGGTATAATTTACCATTATGGAATCGGCCATACATACCGCCAAGGGTAACATGTTTGTTAAGTTTACCTTTCACTTCTAGCATAGCTGCAGAGATAGTGTTTTCCTTATTTTGGTACGTACCTGCACCACCCCACCAGTAACCATAGCTAGCGGATACATCTAGCTTACCATGTTTATACATGAGGCGCGCCCCATCGATGAGGTCATCATACATGAGTCCTAGTGCAGGCGTATAAAGTTGACGACCTACGCGCAATGTTGTGTCCTTGCCAAAATGATGATCTACATAGGCAAGATTTACCTGAGCCATATTAGCATTGCTATTGCCGAGCTCACCGGAACCTTGTACACGAACAACGGCATCGGTTTTATCATTGACCTTAGCATTAAAGATCACACGAGCCCGATAATCAAAGGAAGAATGCTTTCCATAAGCATACGCATCATTTTTCAATTGACTGCCGCGATAGCGTAAACGATAATTACCTGTTACCTTCACATTACCAACTTGATCTTCTAATTTTGCTACACGCACGCCCAATGTATTGAGTTCATTACTAAATTCATCGGCTAAGCGATTGATCATAGCTTGTTGTTCTGCATTAGCGCGGTCTTGATTCGCCATGGCTTTCGCTACCATTTGAGCCATTTCATAGCGTGTAATATCTTTATTGCCTTTGAAAGTCCCATCTGGGTAGCCATTAATAATACCGGCAGATGCCAATTGTTCTACTGATTGATAGGCCCAACTAGAAGGCTCTACATCACTAAATGGATTGGCTGCATAGGCACTGACAGAACCCAATACAAAACAAGAAACTAAACTTGCTACTAATTTTTTATTCATAGAGATAACCCACTCTCATCTATACACAAACAAAATATATGAATCTATATTCTCTACACCGCATCATCATACTATATAACATGCGATACACGTATTAAAGACACCGCCTATTCATGAGGTGTTGTATAGTTAATATCTTGTGCCTTGTAGCTTTCACCATGTGCTAATACATGCACGATGGTTTCTAATGTAGCACGCACAGTTTCAACAGCCATACTTGGTTGATTTGGTTTATCCACCACTTGGGATGGCAAGTACGGAATGTGCATGAAGCCCGCCTTAATATTGCCCTTTTGTGCTGCATAATGACACACACCATACATCAAATGATTGCATACAAAGGTACCGGCTGTATTAGAAACCTTTGCAGGAATGCCATTTTGGTGCAATGCATTAACAATGTTTTTAATTGGCAACGTTGCAAAATAGGCACTAGGCCCATCAGCTACGATTGGCTCATCCTCTGGTTGATTGCCTGCATTGTCTGGAATGCGGAAGTCATCGCAGTTAATAGCAACACGTTCCACTGTAATATCTGGACGGCCCCCTGCTTGACCTACACATAGAATAAAGTCTGGTTGGCATTTTTCAGCAGCTGCTTTCACAGTATCAACAGAAGTATAACGTACAGTTGGCACCATTTGAGTTACCACCTTGTAATCGCCATCAGTATAACCATCCATCGTTTTTACAGCTTCCCATGCAGGATTAATAGGTTCGCCACCAAATGGATCAAATCCAGTAATTAAAATAGTTTTCATCATAACACCTCATAAGGATATTTCAAAAAATTGTTCATCCACAGAACAAGGTCTTAAATAAAATAGTACATCAATAGAATGTTCAACACGAGCATAATCAATGCAATTGGAAGTTGAGCTTTAATAACACCGTATTGATCACGCATCTCAAGAAGCGCTACCGGTACAATGTTAAAGTTGGCAGCCATAGGTGTCATCAAGGTACCGCAATAGCCAGCAAGCATTGCAATAGCACCAATAGCAGCTGGGTTTGCACCATGGGCTACCACGAGCATTGGAACACCGATAGCACTTGTAATCATCGCAAAGGCTGCAAAAGCGTTACCCATGATCATTGTGAAGATGACCATACCGATGCAGTATGCTACAACTACGAGGAATACATTATCTGCAGGCACCACACTAGCTACAGCACTGGAGATAATTTTACCAACGCCAGCCAAATTAAATAGATAGCCTAGGGCCGCTAATAATTGGGATAAAATTGCTGTCCAACCGATAGCATCGATAAGACGACGACCTTCATGGAAACCTTGGTTAAATGAACCCTTAGTGATGTAAAGAGCAGCACCCATAGCGATGATTGCGGCAATACCAATGCCTACAAGAGCACCTAATTTAGTAAAGAAGCCAATGATGAATGTGATGATACCAACAAGTAAAGCCGGTACGAAAATAACATTACCAATACGGACTGCTTCGTCTTTTTTGAATTCAATAGGAGATTCAAAGTAATGACCTTTGCCGAGTTGTTTTACCAAGACGATAGCAGCCATGGCGATAACGAGCCAGCCATTTATTTCCTTTGATAGATAAGAACCAAAGATAAAGGACACGCTGTACAAGAGCCAGAATAAGCCTGTACCAATACGATATTTATGTTCTTTATCCAAAAATGATTGAATGGCAAAGATAAATAGAATAATCCCTACAAGAAGATATACATAATCTAAGGGCTGCATTTTATAGATAAGTTCTAACATATTATTCAGCCTCCTTCTTTAATTCTTCTGGTGTAACAAGGATATTAAATTCATTAGGTACTAATTTACCAGCTTTCATATCCTCTTCGTCACGAGCTACAGAGGCTTGAATTGTTTTATCAAAGATAATAAAGCGAATGAAGTTAACGATATAGGCACAAACAGCAGTTGGCAATCCGTATAACACCATATCTGTTAACTCTACAGAATAGCCTAATTGTTCCATAACACCTTTGATAAGCAATAACCCACCAGCAGCAAGGAACAAGTTTTGACCGAAGAAATTGCCTGTATTATCTGCAGAAGCAGCTACACCACGCACCTTATCAAGAGTACGTTGAGATACGGGGCGACCTTGAGCTACTGCAGCTTCACTCATAGGTGCGATCAACGGACGTACCATGGCAACCATACCGGACATGTTAATACCAAAAGCTACAGTTACTTGGCGCACAAATAAGTAAATCATAAAGATACGACCAGCCGTAGCAGCGTTGATCTTGCCGATCAAAATTTCTGCCCGTTCACGTAAACCATGACGTTCCATAAGACCAATAACAGGTAAAATCAAAATAAATAATGACATATAACGATTTTTAACGAAAGCCTCCCCAATGGCACCAACGATATCGTTGATACTGAGACCACCTGCAAGGCCCGTTACAAAACCTGCGGCTACGACAACTAACAAGGCATTAAAGCGCAGCATCAGACCGATGACCATCACTAAAATACCAGATAAGACTAACATAGTCTCACATCCTTTCAATAAACCATCTACCATTCAAAACGAACGCATAGATATGACATACATGTATATATTATATATCCAAATGTAAAAATTCTGCACTATCTTGTACAAAAAAATACACCTCACGAGGAATATCCTCACGAGGTGCTTGTATTAGTTATATCAAGTCTTTTTTAAACAATACCGTTGTATGTTGTTTTCCTCTAAAATGTACTTTATCATAAGCTTTAAATCCAAAGGATTCATACATCTTAGGCAACCATGGGTGCTCTTTAGCCGTCCCCAATGTAACAGCTGGTGTCTTAAATTGAGTTTTTAACAACTCTTCTGCATAACCAAGTGTTTCCCGTGCATAGCCTTTGCCTTTGAAAGCTGGTGCTGTTACGAAATGGGCAATATGTGGAAATTTATCCGGTGTAGAGTATTTAACCCATGGCATGCAGAATGTAATAGAGCTCACTAATTGTCCGTCAATATACAATCCATATACAGGATAGTTTTCAATCCACTCTTTAGATTCTTCTTCGGTAAAATCGATGGCATCAAAGGTGATTGGAAAATCTTTAATAGCTGCATAACCATCAATTAAAACCTTATGGTATTCCGCTGTATCTTCTACTGTTAATTGTCTGAATTCTTTCATTGTCTTGCCCTCATTTTATATCTTTATCAAACTACTATTTTTATGTTTTATACATATATTCTGTATATTTATTATCATGAATGTAATTATACTACTATATGTATCTAAATGCAATAATTCTACATAAATATTTGATGAAGTTTTATAATCTTTATAATAAAACAAAAACAGGATGCATCACGAGGATACATCCTGTTTTGGAGCTTTCACAAGCTCGAGGGGAAGTTATAGTCAATGTATTATTGGCTAATACGGGAACCATATACGTCGCGTTGATTTTTAGGTTCGTTGTTAACGCGAACACGTTCTGTTTTATGACGGTCATTATCGCCACCAGAAATACGGTCAACACGGTAATGGTTAAGACGAATATTTTGTAATTCAGGTTGGAATTCATCCATAGCACGACGCATATTATCATCGATAGGTGCACCGTTTTGAAGAGCACGGTACAACATAGTTGCGAATTCGTAACGAGTCATTGTTGCATCGCCTTTGAATGTACCATCAGGGTAACCAACAAGGATACCATTACCTGCCAATTGGCTAATGTATTGGTAAGCCCAGTGATTGCGAGGAACATCTGGGAATTCAGCAGTTTTGCTAGGATCGATTGCATGTGGATTCAATACTTGTAACAAGTTATTGTATTTGTTTTCAATATCTTGAAGACGTGCGTTCAATTCAGCAATTTCACGGCCCATAGCTACACGGGAACGAGATTCAGGTGCACGTTTACCAAGACGAATAGATACGCCTGCATTTAATTGAGGATTACCATTACCTACTGTGCTACCGATGGAGAACATTGTGTCTTCATTAGGACGGTAGAAAGCACCCAATGCAGCAGAGTTAGCATTATGGTAGTGACCATAACCAGCAGCTACTGTCCATTTATCATCTGGGTTGAAGTCTAATGGATGTAACGCAGCCAATGCAGCAGAACCTGCACCTACTTTATTAACGCGTTGTTCTACATCGCCGACACGGTTAGTCAAGTTAGTAATGTTATTGTTGATGGTACCTGGTGTAGAGTTATCGATTTGATTTTGTAAATCCTTTGCTACAGAGAACAATTGACTACCATTTACAGCATCTGTAGATGTAGCAGAGATTTCGCCTGCTGCTACGTTCTTAATTTGACGTTCTTGACCAACTTGACCTACAGAAACAGAGCCTTTAGTTGCAGAACCTACACCAGCAAAACCACCATATGTATGAGTTGCGATTGGAGCACCACTTGTAATGCTAGTTGTTGTGATAGAAGCATTATTTACAGCTGTTGCCGGAGCAGATTGAGATTGGAAGCCAATAGCAACCGAATTTGCATCAGTCGCAACGGAGTGGTCACCAATTGCCATAGCATGGTCAGCTGTAGCATGTGCATCAGAGCCAAAAGCATTAGCACGTAGACCTCGAGCTTGTGCACCCGCACCATAAGCCTGTGCATGGTCACCAGAAGCAATAGCGGAAGAACCGATTGCATTAGTATGTGCACCAGTTGCCTGTGCACTAGAACCAATTGCATTTGATTTGTATCCAGCAGCTTGCGCTTCATAACCAATAGCTTGAGAACGAACTTCAGATGCATTTGCACGTGTACCAATTGCAGTAGACCAAGTACGTTCAGCATCTGCAGCGTGACCGATAGCAATAGCTTCACTCATTTTAGCTTGAGCCCCATTACCTACTGCCAATGCAGAACTACCTAATGCAGTATTTTCAGAACCAATAGCTACAGAATTAGATTTCCAATCTCCTGGACGTAATGTTGCACTATCTGGTTCGTTATCATAATCACGATCACGGAAATTAGAAGTCGATTCACCTACAGTGTTTTTGTAACCATAGCCAATAGCATGTGTACCATTAATAACATTGCTATCACCAAATGCTTGTGCATAAGAGCCTTCTACAGTATTGCCATCACCAAATGCGTTAGCTTGGTCACCATTAACTGTATTTTGGTTACCATAAGCACTGCTAGAACCAGTAGCACTTGTAATACTATTACCTTGACCAACTGCGATGCTAGTAGCTGTACCAGATGCAACAGTACCATAAGAAACACTATTGTGCGTAGTATCTGGAGACTCTGTTGCATTACCTGCTGCAAAAATAAAACCTTGTGCAGTTTGGATTTCAGCCGCACTAACAGGCGCCACTGCGGATACGCCTACAGCAGCTGTAGCAGCCAATACTGCAAGCGCTAATTTTTTGGAATGTTTGTTTTCTCTCATCTTACACCCTCACTAAATTAAAATCCTTAACAATATACAATACAATTTTTCAATCTCTCTATTCGCCTCTCTCTTTAGCCTAACCTAAATATATTTTTTCTCTTCAAAATAACATCTAAGTCAGTTTAAGAAAAATTTATATTGTTAATTACTTGCATAGCATATCAAAATTTTACGATATGTACAAGCTTTTTTCCATATAAAGTTCATTAATAACTCTTCATATACATCAAAAATAGCTTGATTGCCATTGTTCTATGCCCTATTGATATGCTCATCAATTTTTATGATGAGCTTTAAAATCAGAATATTTTGTGCCCTTTTCATACGATACATCAATTTACTTATAAATAATCAATATTTTAATAAGCACAGTAAATCCCAAACGCATTGCCCTCACTATATTTTCATGAATTAATTATGAATATTAGATATTTCTATTCATTTACGGTGTTGAATAATTAGTTGTTTCTATGTATTTTTAAATATATTTTAATATTAATTCGAACATTATCTCAACCACATCAAATCTCTATTTTTAAACAAACAATAAACTGTCTTTTCCAGTTTCATTTTCACTAACCTTCCATAAGTACTTAATTACGAAAATCATATATAGAATTATTAATTTACATTTATATACATACAGGATATAATCAAGATAAATACTATATATCTTATTTCGTAATATATAAAGGAGAGGATATTATGGAAAAAGTAAACCAACGTGGAAAGTATTTATTCATTGCTGGTATTATTAGTTTAATCATTGCCATCGTAATCTTATTTGTTATTCCAGATCCATCAGCTAATAATGTGGAAATAGCCAAAAAGGCTACAAGCGCAGTGCAAGCAGCACAAGAAATTTCTAAAAACAATCAAAGTAGTATTTTAATGCATACAATTGGCATGGGCCTATTAGGTTTCGGTATCACTGGAACTGTGGGTGGCTTCATCCTTAAGTCTTTAAAGAAAAAACAATAGAATATCTCAAAAAAGGTGTTACTACATCCCCTATTGAAACAGTACTAGCAGTTATCAATACAACGAGGATGTGTAACACCTTTTTATTATCTATTTGATGTATTATAAAAGAACCATCAAACCTATTTAACACGTTTCATAATTAGCAATGCCAATATAATCCCTAATGAGGATGTCACAAATTGTGGCCAACTAGATACAAAGAGCATAGCATTTACAATCTTTGGTGGAAGTTGGAACAAAGAGAAAAACAACGAATATCCACCAAATAGAACACCTGCTTTCACCAATGCAGCCACAATGATAAGTAAAAGTTTTGGTTTATATTGCAACCAATGTGCGACTAATACATAGGCTGTCGTGCCTAATCCTGTAATAAAAATAAATGGTGGCAATGGTAACATGCCTTGTAAATGTGCTACAACTGGTGCAACCCAGGCAATAACAAGACCATTTTTCCATCCATAACGCCATGTGGCAAGCACAAATGTAGCCGATGTGATAGACCCAATAAGGAACATACTGATCTGATTCGGAATAAATGGAAACATAAGACGCAAACTTTGCGCTAACAAGGCTACGGCCAACAAAAGGCCGGTGCCTGTAATAGATTTTGTAGACATAAGAACCTCCTCTTATACGATATATACTTTACAAGAGGTACTTACCTCAAATACATATATTAAGCTTTCACAAAAAATAAACGTACCCGATCATATACCCAGTTATAGACATAGGTGTATACCAAGATAATCAATGTCATAGAAATATCCGTAATAAAAGCCATCCACAGGGTGATACTCATCATATACATAATCATTGGCACCGTAGCCGCCAATAATAGACCTTCAAACAATACAGCATGAATCGTGCGAATTACGGGACCTCGTGCCAATCGATCACCTGGTACTAATTTATCAAAGATCCAGTTAAATATGAAATTCCATATGACTGCAGTCAACGAAATTAATATCATCAACAACAATGGTTGCCCCTCATGAGGAATAAATTCAATGACTAGCATCCCGATTAAAATCGCACCTAGTTCAAATATTACTGATTGTATCGTACGTTCAAGAATAGACATATATACCTCGCGTTTATATGCAACCTCTATATGCGTTATTATAACACAATCTAGAGGTTCATTTTAGGTATGAAAATCCTAACGTAGCCTTCTATTTGCGCGACTTTACTACACATGTAATACCAATTTTAGATAGAAAAAGCCCTAATATATCTATCGAGCGACTTGCCTCTGAGTGAGTCATTCTACTTTGGGATATAAAAAGACCCACGAAGCGTTCTGTTAGCGCGACTTGCGAAGAACTGGAGTGCGAACAGAATGATTCGTGGGCCCTATTTTATTATCCTAAAAGTGGCATTACGAACTGAATCCATGGAATCCCCACTACGATAAAGATAGCGAGGTAGATAATCCCAAAGATAGCGCCTAATTTCCAGAATTCAGGACCTTTGTTATAGCCACTAGCAAACCAGATTGGGCTGTGACCAGTACCATATGGTGTGAGGATACCCATAATACCCATCGGTACTAACAGAATTAACATAACTTGAGCTGGATCAACACCAGGAATTTGAAGAATTAGAGTAGCAAACAAGCCTACCATAGCTGTTACATAAGCAGTGCCAGAAGCAAAGAAATAACGAAGCAAGCAGAATGCTAATAACAAACCAAGAACTGCCATTGTAGGATCTAAAGAAACCAAAGAACCACCAGCAGATTTAGCAAGCCATTCCAAGAAGCCTACATTTTTAAGGCCAGAAGCCATAGGTACGAGTGTCGCAAACCAAGTCAAAACATTCCATGCTGGTTTGTTAGCAAGGAAGTCTTGCCATGTCATAATCTTAGTGAAAATCATCAAGATAATAACGATCAAAGCTGTTGTTGTAGGGTTTACTTTGAATGTAGAAGCACCAATCCACAGTACAAGAGCCAATACAGAAATTAAGGCCATGAAGATTTCACTGCGTGTCATGGAACCTAGTTTCTTATACTCATCCTTTGCCCAGGCTGCAATTTCAGGGGAGCCTTTCACCTCTGGTTTGCAGAATACATAGGTCAACAATGGAGTGATGATGAACAAGATAAGGCCTACTGGCAAGAATGCGAGGAACCATGTGCCCCAGTTCGCCGCTACGATGCCAGATTTAGCAGACAATTCTAGAGCCAATGGATTTGGCGCCGCACCAGTCAAGAAGATAGAGCTAGACACACATGTAGTTGCCAACGCTACCCAGTTCAAATAGGAACCAATTTTACGAGGGTTCTTATCTGGATAGGAGTCAAACATCGGACAAATACTAGATACGATTGGATAAATGGTACCACCAGAACGAGCCGCATTACTTGGAATAAATGGAGCCAATACAAGGTCCGTAATAGCGATAGCATAACCAAGACCTAAAGAGGACTTGCCAAGCTTTGCTACGAGGAACAAAGCAATACGACGGCCAAGGCCAGAGTTTTCATAACCAATACCAATCATGAAAGCGGCAAAGATCAACCATACGATGGCATTAGAGAAACCACTAAGGCCCCAGCTGATAGCTTGCGCATCAGTAATCGCCTTAGCGACACCGGTTGCTTTATCTACCACAGGGGCAGGACCAACCTTAAACAACATAGATACGGTAACTGCAATGATACCGATGAAAGCTGGTGGGATTGGCTCTAAAATCAACCCTACCACAAGGCCTGCGAAAATACTTACATAAATCCAAGAATTTGCGCTAAGACCTTCAGGAGCACCGATGAGCCATACAATAATAGCTACTACAAGCGGTGCGAATAATTTCCAATTCAACTTCATTAGAAACACTCCTTACTTAAAGATATAAATTTGCAAAAATGCTCGTCTAGTATATCAGAATTCTATAGAACGGTACATGATTTTAATCATAAATATTATTAATAGACAACAAACTTTAGGTAATAGTATTTAATAACATTGGATTATTTATAACTTTTTGTGAAAAATGATATTCAAAACTCTATAAATATATACTCTATCTGCATCGATATTAATCATTTCTTTAATATACTCCAATATAAATATTAGTAATAAAATAAAGATGTTACCAACCTTTCCAAATCCGGTAATGGAAAGGAGGTGCATTATGCGTAGTACGTTTGTTTCTCTTCTCTTAGCAGTCATGATAAATATAATTTCTTATTATATTTGTAAATGGTTAGACTTGCTATTTTTGTTAATTGGTAACTAGCCTCGGGTTGTTCCGTAAAAACAAAAGAACCACTGATAAGCTGCAACTTATCAGTGGTTCTCTTATTTGTGCATATGCATAGCACGTTTCTCTAGTAAAAGTATATCATGAACCTATCTAGAGAACAAGTAGAACACCAAGATACTTTATTTCGATTTAGTATCCCTTCTTATTCACCTTTTGGTACAAACCATAGACCATTGTTATTTTTATCCATGTAGTCTTTGAATTCTTGAGAGTGGTAAGCTGCTACGATGTCTTTTGCCCATTGTGCATCTTTATTTTTCTCATTAACTACGAGTTGTAATAACCATTGTGGCAATACGTCTTCATTTGCCAATGCAGATTTAGGATCAATTTTTGCATTATAGATAATAGCGCCTGTAATAACGATATAATCGAAGTCAGTACGTACAGAAGGAATTGTAAGGGATTTCATTTCTGTAAATTTAAGATGTTTTGGATTTTCAATAATATCTGCTTGAGTTACTGTTGCTAAATCTTTGTTAGGATCAAGCTTAATCCAACCGATTTTTTGCAATAACGCATAAGCACGAGCCATGTTGGATGCATCATTAGGTACAGCAATAGTGTCGCCATCTGCCACTTGATCTAAAGATGTTTTAGAACCACTAAAGATACCTGCTGGTACTGTTGGAATTGGTGTTAATGCTACAAGATGACCATTTTGTTTTTCGTTAAAGTTTTTCATGTATGCTGTATGTTGTTCAACGTTAAAGTCAACCTCACCATCACTTAACACTTGGTCAGCTTGTACCAAATCAGACATATCTACGCCTTTAAAGGTATAGCCTTGTTTCTCCAAAATTGGTTTTACACCTTTTTCAAACAATTCAGAGTAAGGCCCCTGAGATTTACTGTAGGTTAATTCTTTTTTAGCACCATTATCGCTATTATTAGAACCGCAGCCTGCGATAAAAGCTACGCTAAATACTAATGCTGCACCAAGGGCAAGAAGCTTTTTAAATTTCATAGTACATTCTCCTATACTTTCACAATCAATATAACTAAAATCTATTTCATCAAATTAGGAACGACGCGCACGACGTGCAAAATAGTTACCTATTGTTTGAATAATTTGAACAAAAATAATCAAAATAACTACGGTAAATAACATCAATGGGAAGTTCAACCGTTCATAACCATAGGTGAGGGCCAAATCACCTACACCACCAGCACCAATAGCACCAGCCATAGCAGTAGCACCGATTAGACCAATAGTACCCGTTGTAATAGATAAAATAAGCGAACCTTTTGCTTCTGGTAAAAGAAAATGCCAAATCACTTCAAAATGAGAGGCCCCCATCGATTGTGCTGCCTCGATAATGCCTTTATTAACCTCTAAAATAGAGTTCTCAAAGAGTCGCGCAAGATAAGGTGCAATGAATATAACAAGTGGTACAATAGCCGCTGTTGTACCAACACGAGTACCTACAATCATCTTAGTTAACGGTAATATAAACACCATCAAAATGATAAATGGTACGGAACGCACAATATTAACAATTGTATTTGTAATGGTATAAACAATACTATTTTTAACGATACCATTAGGATTTGTTACTACCAGTGTGACTGCGATAATTAGACCTAGTACTGTACCAATGAATAGAGATAGGAACACCATATATAATGTCTGTTCTGCGGCTAATAATAACTGCGATCCTGGAACACCAAGTTCTTGCATGAAGAAATCCATTATAGTGTCACCTCCTGCCATTCAATACCTTGACCGATAAGATACTCTTTTACCTTACCCATCTCAAGATCATCACCAATAAACTGAACAATGAATATACCAAGTACAGTATGTTCTAACTCTGTTACCGTAGCAAATAATACACTCGTTTCTAAATCAAAGGTTTTATTAATATGATATAGAACATTATCTGTCGTATTATTCCCTAAGAAATGCATCTTAAGAATTGTGTATGGCCTTTTATCACAAGCTAATGTATGTTTCACTGTTGATGGAATTTCATCAGGAATTACAGTCCTAACAAATCGCTTTGTTGTTTCGTATTTAGGTTTACTAAACACCTCAAGTACAGATCCGCTCTCTATGAGCTTTCCATGCTCCATAACTACAACTCGATTACATATTTTCTGAATTACATCGATCTCATGAGTTACGATAACTACTGTTACTCCTAGTTCACGATTAACACGTTCTAGTAATTGTAATATAGATTCTGTCGTATCAGGATCTAGAGCGCTGGTTGCTTCATCACAAAGCAATATGGATGGATCTGTAGCTAATGCACGGGCAATACCAACGCGTTGTTTTTGACCACCAGATAATTCTCCTGGATATGCATTTGCTTTATCGCCCAAATCAACAAAGTCTAATAAGGTTTTAACTTTTTTATCAATGTCGGATTTTGGCACCTTATTAAGAATTAGTGGGATAGCCACATTATCATACACAGATTTAGCATTCAACAAATTGAACTGTTGAAAAACCATACCGATGCGCTTACGAACCTTTCTAAGCTCATTAAAACTTAAACCATTGATATTCACACCATCTATTTCAACATGACCAGAGGTAGGTACCTCTAAGGCATTAATCATGCGAAGCAGTGTAGATTTTCCAGCTCCACTAAAGCCAATAATGCCAAATATATCGCCTTTTTCTATGGTAAAGTTTACATCAGATAATGCAGTAACCTTTTGCTTATTAACGTCAAACTCTTTCGTTACATTTCGTATAGCAATCACTGTACCACCTCTTTCCCTATATATTAGTAGGAATTAATATTTTTCTAAAACATATCTTTAAAGTATGTTTTAATTGTATACTTAGATTACTACAATTTATAATGACTGTCAAACACAAAAAAGAACCTCAAAACTAAATGAACTGCACCTCCAAAAATTGTGTCCAAATTTTGGGGTGCAGTTCAAAAAGGTTTAGGTTCTTTTATTTATCTATATCGATTAAATAAGTACAATGATCCTAGTATAATTGGCGCTCCAATATAGAGTCCCATATTAGGATACTCTCCTAATAAAAAGGCTGCTACTACGGCTGCCACGATTGGCGAGATATACATAAAATTGGTTACATCCGAAACTTTTTCAGCATGTTCAAAGGCATAGCTCCAGAATACGAATCCTAATGCACTGGAAAAGAATGCTAGGTATACCATAGCAAGCTTCGCAGTGATTGGTGCGGCTACAATCATTTCAATAGCATGATCTGCAAAAGGTAGTGCCATAATGGCACCTGTAAACATGGACCACATAGCGATAGTAATAGAGTTATAACCTTTCAGGCTAAGCCCGCGATTTAGAATATTATAAACCGCAAACAGTATCATACCAATCAACGTCCATATGGCCCCCATTGGAATGGTCAGAGTGGAATTCCAAAAAATAATAACGGCCACACCTATAAAAGCAGTTATGGTGAAGAGCCAACCTATAGGGCGTATTTTATCCTTATAGACTACCAATGCCATCAACGCTGTAGTCATCGGTGTCAAAGCCATAATAATACTAGATGTAGCGGCCGGTATTGTTCGCAATCCTTCATTAAAAACGACTTGGTAAACGAAGTTTCCTGTAGCCCCTAACAGAATATATATGCCCCACTCACGCCAAGATGTAGGTATATGTAATCCCTTAAATACACCAATAATTAGCATGAGTATAGCACCACCTACAACCCTCGCTACCGAGAGTGTCAATGCATCTACTGATTGCAATGCTACTTTACCAAAAGGAAACGCCGTAGCCCAAACGGCAATGGTGGCAGATGCCCCTAAAATGGCTTTCATACGATTTGTCATTAGCATCCACCTTTCTACGTAATTCCATAATCAATACTATCTAAATATTACCATAATAACGCCCTACAATTCCAAGAAGATCCATCACAATATATCGAATACCTTCCATTTATTGATATAAATTTTCATTATTTAAAGATAATATAAAAATTAGTTCTTTCAAATATACACATCCCAATAAAGCAAGTTAATCACTACACTTTCAATATATTTACATAGTGTTTTCAATATTATTAAATTACAAATAACATCTATTCTTACGAAATTTGCATAGTATGTATTGAAAATCCATATCATTTATATATTGTGAGTTTTAGATAAACATTGTACACTAGATATATCAAAATCTATAGTTATATCCATTTATGGAGGTGCAAAATGCAACATACTGCATGGAAAGATTTTAACACAGGTGTGTGGGATAAAGCGATTGACGTACGCGACTTTATCCAAAGAAACTATGTTCCCTATGAAGGGGACGACTCCTTCCTAGTTGGTCCTACAGAACGTACTACAAAATTGTGGGACAAGGTAATGAAACTATACGAAGAAGAACGCGAAAAAGGTGGCATGCTTGATGCCGATACTTCCGTGGCAACACACATCACTGCGCATGCGCCAGGATATATCGACAAAGACCTTGAAACAATCGTTGGTTTACAAACTGATAAACCTCTAAAACGCGCTATGTTCCCTTATGGCGGCCTTCGTACAGCAAAATCTGCTATCGAAGAATATGGTTTTAAAATGGATCCTCAAACAGAGGACTTCTTCAAAAAGCACCGTAAAACGCACAATGACGGCGTATTCGATGTTTACACTCCAGAAATGCGTGCCGCTCGTACAGCACACATCGTAACTGGTTTGCCAGATGCATACAGCCGTGGCCGTATCATCGGTGACTATCGTCGTATAGCTCTATACGGTATCGACTACTTAATCGAAGAGAAAAACCAAGAATTCAATATCACTATGGGTGATATGCTTGAGGACATAATCCGAGACCGCGAAGAGATCAAAGAACAAATTCGTTCCTTGAAAGAATTGAAAGAAATGGCTGCATCCTATGGTTACGATATTTCCGAACCAGCTAAAGATGTTAAAGAAGCTATGCAATGGATTTACTTTGGCTACCTTGGCGCTATCAAAGAACAAAATGGTGCGGCTATGTCCATCGGCCGTAACTCTACATTCCTTGATATCTACGCTGAACGCGACCTTCGCAACGGCACATACACAGAAGAACAAATCCAAGAATTCGTAGATCATTTCATCATGAAATTGCGTATGGTTCGCTTTGCACGTATCCACGAATACAACAACTTATTCACAGGCGACCCTGTTTGGACTACGGAATCTATCGGTGGTATGGGTACTGACGGCCGTACATTGGTTTCCAAAATGTCCTTCCGTTACCTACATACATTGACTAACCTTGGTCCTGCTCCAGAACCAAACCTCACTGTATTATGGTCCCCTCGCATGCCTATCGGCTTCCGCCGTTTCTGTGCGAAGTTATCTATCGAAACATCTTCTATCCAATACGAAAACGACGAATTGATGCGTCCTAACTCCGGTGATGACTATGCAATCGCATGTTGCGTATCTCCAATGCGTATTGGTAAAGAAATGCAATTCTTCGGCGCTCGTTCTAACCTAGCAAAATGCTTGCTTTATGCAATCAACGGCGGCGTTGACGAAAAACTTAAGAAACAAATCGGTCCTAAATACCGCCCTATTACATCCGAATACTTAGACTTTGACGAAGTATGGGAAAAATTCGACGACATGATGGAATGGTTGGCAGGCGTATATGTAAACGCATTGAACATCATTCACTACATGCATGATAAATACGCTTATGAAAAACTAGAAATGGCATTGCATGACCGCAAGGTAACTCGCTGGTTTGCAACTGGCATTGCTGGTTTATCCGTAGTAGCTGACTCCTTGTCCGCTATTAAATACGCTAAGGTAAAACCTATTCGTGACGAAAACGGCATCGCTGTTGATTTCGAAATCGAAGGTGAATTCCCTAAATATGGTAACGATGACGATCGTGTAGATAGCTTGGCTTCCATGGTTGTATCCACATTTATGAACAAGGTTCGTAAACACCCTACATACCGTCAATCCGTTCCTACTATGAGCTTGTTAACAATTACTTCTAACGTAGTATATGGTACTGCAACAGGTTCCACACCAGACGGCCGTAAGGCTGGTCAAGCATTCGCTCCTGGTGCTAACCCTATGCATGGTCGTGACTCTCACGGTGCTGTAGCTTCGTTGTCTTCCGTTGCAAAAATGCCATGGCGCGATTGCTCTGACGGTATTTCCAATACCTTCTCCATCGTTCCAGACGCATTAGGTAAATCTGGTGAAACATTTGTATCCGTAGGCGATTTTGATATTGAGTTAGACCCTTCTCAATTGCCTAACAGCAATACAAACTTCGCTTGCAGCGAACCAAATGTTACTATAGAGGAAGATAAATAATCTTCCACCGTATTGTATGCTTTCACCGGCATCAATACTCGTATTTTGGTTGAAAGGAGGAATACCCATGAGCAACCAACAACAAGTGGATAACTTGGTAGAATTATTGGATGGCTACTCCCAAAAGGGCGGTCACCATTTGAACGTTAACGTGTTCACTCGTGAAACATTGTTAGACGCTCAAAAACATCCTGAGTTGTACCCTCAATTGACTGTTCGTGTATCTGGTTATGCAGTACACTTCAACAAATTGACGAAACAACAACAAGATGAAGTTATTTCCCGTACATTCCATCAACAAATCTAATCGAGGTTTTCTATGACAGGACGTATTCATTCACTAGAAACGATGGGTACGGTTGATGGTCCAGGCATGCGCATGGTGGTATTCCTTCAAGGATGCCCCATGCGTTGTGCCTATTGCCATAATCCAGATACGTGGAATGAAGAAAGCCAAGAAGCTAAGTTCATGACCGTTGAAGAAATTTGGCAGCAATACGAACGTAACCGTCAGTTCTATACGAACGGTGGCATTACTGTCACAGGTGGGGAAGCATTGATGCAAATTGACTTTGTCATCGAGCTTTTCACATATTTTAGTGAAAGAAACGTCCATACCTGTTTAGATACAAGTGGAATTTGTTTTGATCCCCACCAAGAGGTGGCATACCGTAAGTTACTGAGCGTAACGAGTCTCGTCATTTTGGATATTAAGGACATCGACCCTACTGTCCACAAATGGCTAACCGCACAGCCTTTAGAACCAATCCTTCAATTCGCAAAACTGACAGCTGATGTAAATGTGCCGATTTGGGTGCGTCATGTGGTGGTACCTACTGTTACAGACAATGCAGATCGTCACTATAGGCTAGGCTTTTTCTTAGGCTCACTACGCAACTTACAAGCCGTCGACTGTTTACCATATCATGTGATGGGTGTTGCCAAATACAAGGAGTTAGGGATTACCTACCGCCTTGATGGCATCCCGGCCGCTACAAAGGATTTAGCCGCCAAAGCGAGCAAAACCGTTGTAGAAGGCATAAAAGCATATCGTAGACATTGGTGGTGTCCCATCAAAACACCAACTAATCATAATCAAGTTTGAGGATAACTACCTCCCTTGATATATATACTATATATATTAAAAACTTGATCTATGATCTAGCCCTAAACGAAAATAACCCCTGACCACACAACCGGTCAGGGGTTATTTGTCTATCTATTAAGATACCACATTAATAGGTTCACCTTTCAAAAAGGCTTGTACATTATCGCGAATAATACCTACCAAACGTTGACGCGTTTCGAGGCCCTTCCAGCCCATGTGAGGTGTGATAATGACATTATCCAATGTATACAGAGGACTATCCTCTGCTGGAGGTTCTACCTCTTGTACATCAAGGCCTGCACCAGCGATGCGCTTAGCAACTAAAGCTTCACATAAATCAGCTTCATTAATAAGTGCACCACGACCAGTATTAATGATGACTGCCGATGATTTCATCTTAGCGATTGTATCCTTATTAATCATATGTTTAGTTTGCTCATTCAATGGGCAATGTAATGTAATATAATCACTATTTGCTAGTAATTCATCAAGGCTTACATAACGAATACCATCGCCATCTTCCTTTGGCGTACGCGTATGAATTAGAATATTCATATCTAAAGCCTTTGCTACCTTTACAACAGCCATGCCGATATGACCTGCACCGATGATGCCTAATGTTTTACCATTAACTTCGGTGTGAGGCACTTGTAAATGTTTAGTAAAATTGCTACGATCGCCTCTAGCAAGCATACCGATTTGTTGTTGCATGGTAGATGCAAAATTTAGAAGCATCATAATCACTGTATGTGCTACACGTTCCGTACTATAAGCTGGAATATTGCACACCGTAATGCCCTTAGCACGCGCCGCATCAAGGTCGATGTTGTTATATCCAGTACCAGCTTCTACGATGAGTTTCACAGATTCAGGAAATTGTGAAAACAACTCTGGCCCTACAGGTATTTCTTTTGTTACCACTACAGTAGCACCTTGAATGCGTTCGATAAGTTCAGCATTTGTGCTATCGTCATACACTTGTACATCATTTGATAAAACAGAAAAATCTAGTAAATGATCGTAGTTCATCTTGCTAGCATTAACTACTACAACTCGTTCGTTCATCATATCCTCCTCTATGTTTCTATGATTTGTGAAAGCATCTTATATACTAATTATACTACTAAAAGCTGTGAATTATACGTCATATTCAATATCATCCTATACTAATTATGACTAATAACATCTAGATAATAAGTGTAAATGAAAATTTAGCATAAACTTTCACAAAAACTATTGTTTAATTCCCTAAAAGTTATACAATAAAAGTAATGTATTTTAGGAGTGAAATTATCATGAGACCAACATATTTAACGATTGATACAAGCTTGGTTCGCGAGAACCTACGAAAAATAAAAGACAGCCTCCCTGAATGGAGTACATCCACAGCAGTTATCAAGGCCAATGGCTATGGTCACGGTAGTGTTATGATGGGGCGTATTGCTGTTGAAGAAGGTTATGAATCCTTAGCCGTCGCCATTCCAGAAGAGTCTGTACCACTTCGCAATGCTGGCATTATGGTACCTATTTATCTATTGGGTCTGACGAGACCACAATCCTTTGAACTTGTAGCAGATACGAATTCCATTCCCGCTGTTTGCGAATCTACCGATTTAGAGGCCCTCAACAAAGTGGCTGACAATCACGATATGATTATCCGCGTTGCCGTAGCCGTCGATACAGGCATGCATCGCATAGGTATTAAACCAGAAAACGCGGTAGAATTCATTAAGCGCATTGAATCCTATCCAAATCTTGCAGTAGACGGATTCTTTTCACACATGAGCAATGCTGATGCGGCGGATCAAAGCCATGCCCATGGACAGGCTCAAAAATTCCATAAAATGGTGGATGAAATCCGCGCCTTTAGACCTGATGCGGACTATCGCTTCTCCCTCGCCAACAGTGCCGGCCTACTATCCGTAAAGGATAGTCTATTCACAGATGCACGACCAGGTATCATCCAATACGGCATCATGCCATCTCTCGATGTACCAAACCGATTAGGCCTCAAACCAGTCCTATCCCTCCACAGTGAAGTCGTACACGTGCAACATCTCGAAGCAGGCGAAGGCATTGGTTATGGTTCTACCTATATTACTCCAGAGCCGATGACAATCGCTACTATTCCTGTAGGCTACGCCGACGGTTATCCACGCAGCCTATCCAATCGTGGAACCGTCCTCATCCAAGGTACCCGTTGCCCTGTAGTAGGACGTATTTGTATGGACCAATTCATGGTGGCTGTACCTGATACGATTACGGTTAAACCAGGCGACAAGGTTGTACTATTGGGTTCTCAAGGTCATGAAAGCATCTCTGCCCTTGAAATCGCAGCCCTCGCCTCCACCATTCCTTATGAAATCTTCTGTGGCTTCTCTGATCGCGTACCACGACAATACATATAACACAAAAAGGATAACATTGATGATTCCAATGTCATCCACAAAAGTAAAAGCACCACCGAAAATTCGATGGTGCTTTTTTTCTCCTATACCATACACATATGGATTGTGTGTGTTGTGTGTATTGTGTGTTGTGAGAGAGAGAGATTTATATACATCATGTATATACTTATGAATTGGGAGGGACCCCTTCATAAGGAGGCCCTAAGGCGACAGACGGCATAGGAGAGAGTCAATGTATGTCTGAACCACCAAAGGGCCCGCATCGGGGTGCACTGGGAGATGTATGCACCCCAAGGCGCCGATGGGATAGCGCGATGTATGTGTATTGGTATAGTAGATTATTTATGAGCTTTATCTGCTTTTTCAGCCTTTACAGCTGGAACAGATTGAGCTTTTTTGTTGGATTTTACGACCTTAGTTGTTTTATGGTCTTTTTTATCCGCTTTTATAACCTTTGTTGTTTTTGCATCCTTTTTATCTGCTTTTGCAACTGCAGGAGTTGTATCAGCATCCATGGACGCAGCTGCAGGGTTTGCTACAGCAGGAACTACAACAGGTTGTGCATTTTCGTTTACTACAGGTTTTGCAGCTTCAGCTGTTGCAGGTTTAGTAGCCTCAGCTGTTGCAGGTTTAGCAGCTTCAGGTGCTACAGGTTTAGCAGCTTCAGGTGCTACAGGTTTAGCAGTTTCAGTCACTACAGGTTTAGTATTTTCATTTGCTACAGGTTTAATAGCTGCAGACACATCAATTTTTGGTGCTGTTGCTTCTTGTTTTACGACTGGTGCAGTTTGTACTGCTTCTTTTACTACCGGCACAGGTTGTACTTGTGGGGCTTCTGCTGCATAAGCAACTACGCTAGTGCCTAATACACCAGCTACTGCCAATGCAAGGCTAGTTCTTACGATAGATTTCTTCATCATGTCCTCCTAAGTTTCAAATAGTTAATTGCATATAAGCTATGGAATATAACCTATGTACAATCACATCTGTTTACCACCTAGGCCTATGGCGGCTAACTGAGACCATCTTAGCCACCGCGTATGAGATGCAAATTAAGATATCAGAACAGCTCAATTTATTGCATGAAATATATATGAATTTTCGGCTAAATTTCTATAGAATTTTTACAAATGTGATTCATGAATCATCAATTCATATTATGTCTGCTGATTTCTGTGAAAGCCCATAGCATGCAACATTTCCCATATTATTAAATACTAATTTTTTCAATATGACCCACAGCTAGATCATTCATGAGTAAATTTTTAGAAAAAATACTATATTTAGCTACCAAAAAGCTACCAATAGATTTGTAATTTTTAAAAAATAAATTTGAAATACTGGTTAGTAACTCTTGCGAGTTTTCCCTATTTATTGCTCGCAATATAAATTGAAAATAGGCATGGAAAAGACGATAGATTTTTTATTTCTATCGTCTTTAATACTTTATATTCCCTTCGACAAACTTGAAGTTGTTTACTTACAGTACTCCTCTATTTTGTAGCTATATTCTTTTAGAAGTCCCCGTGAATAAATCTTTTTATTTTTTGAATCTCTAACTTCTTTCCAAAGAATAGCCGCAACTTTTAACTTGTTAGAGTAATGATTGCTAAACTCATCTGCACAAAAATCCTTTAGAAATTGATTCCATTGGCAAGCTGAATTATCATACTTGGCGTAGTCTGACTCTCCATAGTATATTTTAATCATATCTTGGATTGTAAAATTTATGTTGTTGTCCCGTTTTACTTTTCGCCAAGCTGTTGCCATATCAGCATTAAATTTAAAGGGATTAACACCTGTTACAGCTGAAAAATAATCACGAAATTTCTGATTAAAGGAAAACCCACATTCAAGTAATGATGTATTTAGGGTTATTATTTCGGTTTGATTTTTATTTCTTTTCCTCAAAAATTTTTCTACTCTATTTCCCTTAAAATATTGTTCTATAATATGATTTAATTCTTTTTTTGTACATCTGTATTCTAATCCAAGGTACTTACAAATTTGTGAAAGCTCTTCTCGATACCAGTAGTATCTGTTAAATTCTTCAAATGATTTTATATCTCTAAAATCAGGTCTATTTTCTTCCAAATGCTCACCTCTACAACTCCAAATTTCTAAATGGGGTTTTTTTATATATTAGATACTTTCAACAAAACGCAACATTCCAGATACCCTAAAAAAGCTATTAAACATATATTGACATATATTAACATACTCTAATATATAATAAGAACCCCCTAGGCGATAACCTAAAGGGTTTTTTAGAGAGGACAAATTATAATCAACTTATAGACTATCATGAATATCTAAGAGTATCAATAAAGCTGGTATTATCTATATTTATTTAATCTATCCAATTCATTGATACTCACAGAAATTCATAAAATTAGTTGGAGCTGATAATAGGATTCGAACCTACGACCTACTCATTACGAATGAGCCGCTCTACCAACTGAGCTATACCAGCATGTGTATAGTAACATCCTACTCCTATTGCAGTAAGATGTCAAATACACCTATTTTACGCCTTTTACAGATACGAGTTCACCTGTGAAAGCATCTACATGTACCTCAATTTCTTGATGATTCGCGGCACCAAATTCTACATCATATACAAAACGACCTTTTTCATTTTTTACGGACCAGCTATTGAGGCTTGTTGCTTGGCCTTTTGTTTGAGCAAAGGCAAAGTTTACAACTGCGTCTGGTGTTAAGATACGAGTTGGATCAAAGGCTTTTTTCTCTAAAGAAACCTTATAAGCACCATCTTTTGTTTCACCAATTTGATTTGTATTGTAGTTGTATTTCAACTCATATTTACCTGTTGAATCAAAACCTTCAACTTCATACTTAATTTGACCATCTTCGCCATCAAACGCGATTTCTGTAATCGCAGCTTTAGGATGTTGTTGAATGAAAGCATTAAGCAATGTATTAGCACCTACAATGGCTGCATGATTAGCATCAACCACTGCTACTGTTGGTTGTACCGGTACAATACTAGCCGCATCAACAACTGGTGCATTTACCCCAAATGCCGCTGCTAGTGCCAATGCAATACCGCCTTTTACGAACATAGATTTCATAAGTTCCTCCTACATAAATAGTATTAGTAAATATTCCATATACTATTATTATACACAATAATTAGGACTTTCACGAACAAAATCATAATCTAAAATAACACCCACGAATAGATAGCATATGTTACAATTTAATTAGTAAAACAGTAGTTAATAATATATACAAGTGAGTACCATGATTTCTTTATATCCAACCTTTTACCATATATTTCAATGCAAAGCCAATCAATGTCATCATACATGTTGTCAAAAGTGGACTATCGATGTAGATGAGGAGACGGCTAAATTATATCAAACACTGCCTACACCATTAGGTGAAGACCTACGGAAATTTATGACCGTCGATGACGAAGGCTATTATTTCATGTTTAGCGACAAACAGCCTACCTGTCCATTGCTACAGGAAGATGGATTGTGCCGCGTAGTCTTAGAACTAGGCGAAGATAGTTTATGCGATACCTGTCATATGCATCCGCGGTTCTATAAATATATCGAAGATCTCGAGCTCTGTGGCGTCGGTCTATCCTGCGAAGAATCGGTAGAAAAGTTACTAGCTACCGAAGGCGATCAATTGCTATTCACCATCGAAGATGATGACGGCGAATTTACTGCTGAAGACCGTCCCGTACTCGAAAATATCTTTGATCTCTTAGCATTAGGTCTTAATCCTGCTATTTGTCAGTTTACACTCAATCATTCTATCCACTACTGCCAAGAGTTAGTTACTGTATATAAAAAAACGGAGCCTATCGATGAGGAATGGACAAAACAACTAGCCCATTTAGAGGCCATGCTGTCATCGACAGAGGCATCAACTACGATGGACTTACTTAAGGCCGACACCATCGATGTATCCGCACTCAACAAAGTGTATCAATACATCTTATACCGCCAAATTGATATGCTTGCAGAATACTCGTTAGAAAGCCTTGTGCGATACGCCTTTGACGCCACAGTATTCATCGCATTGCTAACACATCAATTCGGAAATCTGCCAGAACAAATCAGACGATGGTCTGAACAAATCGAATACGATGAAGATAATGTAGCATTCTTATTTAATGAATATGAAAACAACAACCATGACAAATAAGAATTATCGGGCAAATCCTGCGTAGTTGCTATATAACGATGAAAAGACACATTCCAAAAAACGGAATGTGTCTTTTTAAAATAGTAGTATGCCTAAAAATTTTATGCCTACCCAGATGATGTACGCACCGCATATAACGAGAAGTCCTTCAAAGGCATTGCCCGAAACGGAGGCCCCCACAATACGTCCTACCACGGTGATTAAGGACATGGTAAGAAGAAGGCAAATAATCGTAAGAAATACGCCCAATAACAACACGAGGACGACAGGCGCTTTAGCGAAAGCAAAGAGTACACCAATGCTCAACATGTAGATACCGATTACCACTTGCGCATATGCAATACAGTGAAATACACCGGTTAAAATAGTCATCGTATAGCAATGACGAGCACGCCATAATGCATATCCACTGATAAGTATAGCCATAACTAAAGCTTTCACAATCAGCAATAGCCATCTGCTCACATCCCACAGAGGTGTCGTCGTACTCAACTTTTGTAGCAATCCATTGATTTCAATGATATTAACCATAGGAAGTTGTTCAATTTTCATAAATGTTGTGGGATTCATGATGAAGTTTTTCATAGCCTCCGCATATACCGAATCACCTATAGCGGTGAATTGGTAACATATAACGGCTAGCACCATCATCACGACTAATTGAGTTATGCTGGTACGTTGACGATATATGCGTACGCCATCCGTATCGATAGGCCCTACTAATCGATCAAAGAATTCAATCATATGTCCTCTTAATACTTATTAATATAACACAATACAAAGTATGCGTCAATGCACATAAATAGTACATTATTTCATGAAACGCTCATTCATTATAACATAAAAGCAAGGTATAGAATATACCTTGCTTTTAATTTTATTATATTTTTATGTTATAAATAGTTTAATTTTACTCATAAAAAGTTATTGCAAACTTCCTAAGATTTTAGTCAAATTATCATCCATTCGTTCAAGATATGTTTTATCGTCTTCCTTGCTTTCGATAGTATAAATAGTTTCTACCTTAGCGCCTACTTCTTGAGCTAATGTCTTAGATACTTCTGGACTAGCCATTTCTTCTGCGAAGATTGTAGTAATCTTGTTTTCCTTGCAGTATTCGATGAGTTTAGCCAATTGTGCCGCATTTGGTTCACCTTCTGCAAACACATCTTCTACGCTATTTTGTTCTAATCCAAAGTCACGGCATAGATATGCAAAAGCAGCATGACCTGTTACAAAGTTTTTGTGTGGAGCTTTTGCAAATTGACCTTCGTATTTTTGAATCATCGCATCTAATTTTGCTACATAATCATTGTAGTTCTTTTCGTAATAATCCTTATTAGCAGGATCTACCTTTACCAATGCATCCTTAATATTTTTAACTTCGATCTTAGCATTTTTCAAAGACAACCATGCATGAGGATCTTCTGCGCCATGTTCTTTAATTTCGTCAGGATCTGTGTTTTTAATAGCCTCTACACCGTCAGATGCTTTCACAGATACAAGTTTGTCATTTTTAGCCGCATCAATCGCTTGTTGCGCCCAAGGTTCCATGCCGAGTCCGTTATAAACAAATACTTGCGCTGATGCTAATTGTTTCATATTCTCTGGTTTTAATTCAAAGTCATGTGGTTCCGTACCATCTGGAATAATCGTAGATACCTCTACCTTATCGCCACCGATAGCCTTCGCAAATTCAGACATAGCATTAAAACTTGTTACCACTTGGATTTTCTTACCTGCTTGTTCCTTTGGCGCATCATTACCACAGCCTGCAAATAGAGCAGCCATCAGCACGCCAACTACTAACAATACCAGTTTCTTGACCATAGTAGGCCTCCTTTTTCTAAATCCTGAGTGCTCATGCTATTATAGTATATATAGTATTCTTTAATTGCAGTTGCGACTCAGTTGCATTTGTAATATAGTTATAGTATAAACGTAGTAATAATTTTGTCAATCAGAAAAGTGGTTTTTATGTTATCAATTCAACATCTTTATTTTTCATACCAAGGTCAACCGCCCTATGTGCTAAATGATTTAAACGTAGAGGTCCATAGTGGCGATTATATTTCCATCGTAGGCGACAATGGTTCTGGTAAAAGCACCCTCTTGCGCCTCATTCTAGGTTTTCTAACGCCTGTAAAAGGTTCCATCACATGCAACACGAACAATATTCGTTATGTATCACAAAAGAATGATTTCTCCCATGCTGGATTTCCTATTACAGTCTATGAAATTCTAGATTCCTATCGCAAGCTATTGAACATCAAAGATAAGCATGAAGTGAATCGCGTTCTTGAGCTCACACATATGACGGAGTTTAAAGACCGCCTCATCAGCAAATTATCCGGCGGTCAAGCACAGCGCGTTTCTATCGCACGGGCCCTTATCGGTAGCCCAGATCTCATCATTCTCGATGAACCATCAACGGGCATCGACCGCAAGAGCCAAGAAGGTATTTACGCCCTTTTGCGCTCATTAAATCAGGAACATCATATTACCATTATTTCCGTAGAGCATAATTTGGAAATGGCTCTTGCAAATTCGACAAACATCTATCACATTGCAAATGGTCAAGGTCATCTCTGTTCCCCTGAACAATATGCTTGCGAAATCATGCATAACACGGGATGCAATTCTGTGGACCATGAAAACTGTTCCTGCTTTACAGATGTGACGGCTCAGGCTCATGATACAACATCTAAGGAGGTGCGCCATGTTTAATTATGATTTCATGCAAAATGCCTTCTTCGTAGCAGTCTGCATTTCTCTATTATGCCCATGCATCGGTATATTTATGGTACTACGCCGGTCCAGTATGATTGGCGACACCATGAGCCACGCATCCCTCGCCGGGATTACCCTCGGTTTATTGACCAATACGAACCCTATATTAGGGGCTTTCATATTCACCGCTATCTGCGGCGCCCTTATCGAGTTCTTGCGAAAATACTTTTCTCATCATCTTGATTTAATTCTTACCATCATCTTATCTCTCAGCATCGGTACAGCCATTACCCTCATCAGTTCGGGCAAGCTGAAAGCTAACGCTAACGTGTTCTTCTTCGGTAGCATCTTAACCGTAAATACTACAGATATGATTAGCATTGCAGTACTCACCATATTATCTGTGTTAACCTTGTATTTCCTCTACAACTCACTTCTCTACATCGCCTACGATGAAGAGGCCGCACGAGTAGCGGGTGTAAAAGTGGATTTGATTAACTATGTATTTGCTATCTTAATGGCGGCAGCCGTATCCATTTCCATCAAAATCGTCGGCGTTCTCGTATTGAGTGCCATGATCGCCTTACCGGTAGCCTCTGCGTTACAATTGGAAAAAGGATTTAGAACGACCTTACTCTGCTCCATTGGATTTAGTTTACTGGCCATGATTATCGGCCTATTCGGATCCTATTATCTTAACGTGGCACCAGGTGGCTTTGTATCACTTACATCGGTATTCATCCTATTGGTAGTACTCATTATCAAGAATATTAAATCCATTATTCGGAGGATGCAATTTAGTAAATAAATAGTATGTGTACAAGAGTACATACAGTTAATAGTTAACCCATAATAGAAAGCGTTATTATGAATACAACACATTGGCCAGAAGGCATAAAAAAGACCAAACAGCGCGAAGCTATTTGGTCCGTATTAAACTCAATGGATAAACCGATTACCGCCATCGAAATTGCTGAACGATTAGGCGATGGCAGCACCACCTGGATGTCTACCATTTACCGCACCCTTGAGTTATTAGAAACAAAAGATATCGTTACACGTACCACCATCATGGGTAGCGACATGGCGTACTACGAAATTACACCCCATACGCACCGTCACTATGCGGTATGTACGAAATGTGGAACTATGATACCTCTACATACCTGCCCCGTCGTAGAAATGCCACAGGAACTTACAGATGTAGGGTTTACAGTAACAGAGCATCACTTAGAAATTGCGGGAATCTGCAAGGACTGTAAAAACAGATAAAACGCCAAAAGGGCCCCTAGTCTAATGTACTAGGGGCCCTTTCATATGGGATATCTAATATTAATCTATATAGTTTTTAATCGCTTCATTGAACAATGTTACCTTATATTCGCGAATCTCATAGGTTGCCAATTGCTCCGCATAATATGCGTCGAATTGTACAGCCTCTTCTAAGTCCTCAACTGTTCCTTGAGCGATAATAAGGCTTTCACCAGAGTTATCTGGTCTTGTGCCAAACATTAAAAATTTTCCTGCATCAAAATATGTTTTATACCAGATATGATGCTTCTCTCTCATTGCCTCGAATGCTTCCGGCGGGATGCGATTCATATCTAGCTTGATAGAAATCGTATACATAATAGGCTCCTATATACTCTTGCTTAACCACACTATATATATCCCTCTCTTACTTATAGTATAGCATTTTTCCAATAATGTATCCATTGCACAACAATTAACAGGGCCTAGTCGTATGTGACTAGGCCCTGTGTATTATGCATAGTATAGGATTTTATAAGCTTTCACCAATTACAACATCAATGGAGCAACAACGAAACCAAGTGCTACAGAAATAGCAATGGCAAGTACGCCTGGGATGAAGAATGGGTGGTTAAATACGAGATGACCGATTCGGGTCGAACCTGTATCATCCATTTGTACAGCCCCCAAAAGTGTTGGGTATGTAGGTAGTACAAAGAGTGCAGATACGGCCGCAAAGGATGCGATAATGATATATACAGATCCCGTATTTTCCGGTGTAATACCTAAAGCAAGGATTACTGCCGGTACAAGTGCTTGTGTAGTCGCTGCTTGGCTATACAAAAGCGTACTAGCAAAGAAGAAGGCCACTGCTAACAAGAATGGATATGCCGTTACCATGCTAGAGGCCATGGCTTTAATTTCAGGGATATGACCTTTTACAAAGGTATCGCCTAACCACGCTACGCCGAGAACACAGACACAGGCGGATAAACCAGATTTGAATGTACTTGTGTTGACAAGTTGTGCTGTATCTAATTTACAGAAGAATGTGATAGCCGCTGCAATAATCATCATGAATCCGACGATGGCATCGTTTCGACCAAATATAACCGGTTTAATGATACCGATATTCTTGGAAATCGCTGTTGCATAGAATACGATACAAATGATACCGATTAAGAAGATTAATACAGATTTTTTCGCACCTGGTTTTAAATGGAAATCAACATTCTTTTCGCGAGGTGGTGCCACATGGCCTGCTGCCAAACGTTCTTGGTAAACAGGATCAGAAGACAAATCATTGTTCGTAAAGGTCGACATGATAAAGGCAGTAATCATAACCGCAATAAATGTTGTGGAAATACAAATACCAAGCAATGTTGGATAGCTAACACCGAACGGTTCAAGGAATCCGCTCATAGCAACAACCGCTGCGGATACAGGGCTTGCGGTAATACCGATTTGGCTGGCTACAACGGCAATCGATAGTGGTACGGACGGCTTGATGTTCTCGCTCTTTGCAACCTCTACAATTACAGGAATCATAGAAAATGCCGTATGACCTGTACCAGCCAAGATTGTCAAGAAATACGTAACTGTAGGAGCTAAATAGTTGATGTGTTTAGGATTTTTACGCAAGATATTTTCCGCAATGCGTACTAAATAATCTAAACCACCAGCCAACTGCAATGCACAAATTGCGGCAATGGCTGACATAATGATTAAGATAACATCCCAAGGAATTTGCCCTGGGAACATCCCCATACCGAGGCTCAGCAATACGACGCCGAGGCCGCCAGCATAGCCGATGCCCATGCCACCGAGGCGTACGCCCAAGAAGATGGCACCGAACAAGATAATGACTTGCATAATTACATAAATGTCCATACGATGACCTCCTTTGAATATATATACTATACATATATAGTATCATAGATATGCAGAATAATCATCGTATTTTGAGAATGTATAGAATATATTTTACATTATGCAAGTAAAATGCTTTTTATTATAGAATGATTGGCTTCAAATCTTCTAATACGCCCTCTTCTTCTGTGGCACGTTTAATACTTTCACCTACGATGCGAACCATGTCTTCCAATTGTTCCACCGTGGATGCCAATGGTGGCATAAGGATAACCACATCGCCGATTGGACGGCAAATAAGGCCTTGTTCACGAGCTAGAACGGCAACCTTTGCACCTACCGCATCATTTGGGCGATACGCTTCGTGAGTAGCAACGTCCTTTTCAAGTTCAATACCTACAATAAGACCTCGTTGACGTACTTCTTTAACATGTTTTAACTGTTCGATAGGTTTGAGTGCCTTTGTAAAAGCCTCAATCTTCGCAGATAATCCTTCGATAACCTTTTCATCGCGGAATACTTTCAACGAAGCCAATGCAACAGCACATGCCAAGGCATTACCGGTGTAGGAATGGCCATGATAGAATGTTTTCTTTTCTTCAAATGTGCCAAGAAATGCATCGAATACGCGTTTTGTAGTCAATGTAGCGGCCAACGGCAAATAACCACCCGTAATCCCTTTGGATAAGGTCATAAAATCAGGCGATACGCCTTCATGTTCACAAGCAAAGAATTTACCTGTACGACCAAAGCCTGTTGCCACTTCATCAACGATGAGGAATACATCATGTTTAGCAGTTAACTCACGAACGCGTTTTAAATAGCCGTGAGGCATAACAAGCATACCGGCCGCAGCCTGCACTAATGGTTCCATAACGAGAGCTGTAATTTCGTCTCCTTCTTCATTGAGGATACGTTCCAATTCTGCTAAGGAATCTTCAAATGCTTTATCTCGATCTGCTACATCACGGTATACACCAGGGCTTGGCAAGGTTAAAGGTTTGAACAACAAATTATGGAACACTTGATGGAACAACTGAATCCCACCTACGGATACAGTACCTAATGTATCACCATGATAGCCCGCATTGAGTGCAATAAATTTCGTTTTCTTTGTTTGACCTACTAATTGACGGTATTGGTACGCCATCTTAATAGCGACTTCAATAGCCGTACTACCATCATCGGATAAGAATACCTTTTCCAAACCTTCTGGTGCCAATTCAACTAATTCTTTACACAACTGCGCTGATGGAGGGCTCACCAATCCGAGCAATGTGCTATGCGCAATCTTATCAACTTGGTCCTTCAACGCTTGATTAAGCATAGGATGATTATGGCCATGAATATTAACCCACAAGGATGATACACCATCATAATACTTTTTACCCTTGTCATCGATCAAATACACGCCTTCACCGCGTTCGATAACTACAGGTTCTTGTGCTAACCAGTCTTGCATTTGTGTAAATGGATGCCATACAAATTCGTGGTCCCATTGTGCAATTTGTGAAAGTTGTTTCTCTGCCATCATAACACCTCATACTTAAGATTTTATATCTATACTATCTACTTAATTCCAGATTCCTTGTATATAGAGCTTTCACTAAATGCCCCATATAGTTTGCCAAATCTTAGCCGAATCTAAGAACGAACGCCCCCAACCAAGTTTGATATGCGCTTGATTAGGTCCTTGATATGGAGGAAGTACACCGAGCACCGGAATACCGGTATACCGTTCCATATCCTCAATATTCGTCTTTAATAAGAATGGATCCACCACAGTCGTATCATTTACAATGATTCCTTTTACATCAATATGATGCTGTTTTGCATACTCATACGTTAACACAACGCGATTGATAGAACCTAGACGCCCATCAGCAATCAATATGGCAGGATATGCAATATCCGTCATAAGATTTGTAAACGTAATATCCTTAGTAAGAGGCGTTGTAATTCCACCAGCCCCTTCTACAAATGTAATATCGTGTTGATTTACAACCGTTTTTACATGATCTACGATTTCCGGATAATCGATGTCTACACCGGCCAACTCTGCCGCCAAACGCGGTGAATAATCCCCTGCCAATGCAATAGGATTCACCTCGCGACGACGCGACTCAGGAATACCTACAGACTGCATCAAATATGTAGCATCCTTACTTTCAAGACCCATGCATATTTCATCTTCATCCATCGTTCCGCATTGAGAAAACGGAACCGCACTAGACGACACAGGCTTAACCATACCTACATCAAAACCATCATCCACCGCTAACGCCCCAAGCAAACCTGTGACAAACGTCTTACCTACATCCGTATCCGTACCAATAATAGAAACACCTAACTGTCTCATACGAGCACCTCTTTACCATATCGAATCAGCATTAACAACTATGCATATATAATTAGTTGACAATTTAATTACAGTATAAAACTTACAAATAGAACAGTCAACTATATACAATCTATACAGGTTGACAATTTTCAGCTATAACAAGAGCCACTCATACCCTCGCGCGACTTTGGCCCTGCGAAGGCCGTAGGCCGGAGTCAGACCCGGCCGGTGGAGCGAGGAAAGGTTATCTCTGTTTCTATACCAAAATTTGCAATTGTAAACAAGCTCATCGGGTTATCAAATTAAACCTCAATATAGCGGAATTCCCCTGTATCAGGATCCATCATCCCCCCGTAGAATCCCATGCCTCTTGGGAATAATGGATGGTGACGCAAGAATTTAACTGTATAGCGTACATTTTCTTCAGAAATGTGGAAACGGTCCATCCAATCGATAAGACCTGGTTCAATCATGCGAATGGCATCTTCATTAATGCCTTTGGCTTTCATAGATTCCATAAATTGTTCTGCGGAAAAGTCAATCATACCACAGTTTTCGTGACCGATGACGATTACATCTTCGATGCCCATGCCGTATGTAGACACAAGCAAGCTTTGAACGATGTTATCAATCGGTTGCGTTACGCTGTTGCCGGCCGTCTTAATGGTGATAACCTCGCCGCGATCAAATCCCAAGGATTCTTCGAGCATCCCCACTAAACGCGTATCCATACATGTTACAATGGCTAATTTCTTTGTAGGATGACTAGTTAACCCCTTTTGAGCAAGCTCAGGATGTTTAGCTACATATTCTTTGTTTTTTTCAATGATACCATTAATATCAATCATAATGCACCTCGCATATTCTATGAGACATGTTGATGTTCTCTACGTATTTTACTAGGAATCATATGTCATTAAGTATAATTATCCCGTATAAGATTATATAAAACTTTCACCATAAGATACAATACTATAAGCTATGTATACAAGATACTTAATGAGGAATCCCCCTCGATTAATTCCCCCGATTATGTTATTATTAAGTCGTAGTTTATTTATACATCCTGTGCGATACCACAGCGATGTATGTACCAAGTAGGTACAATTAGGAGGTTTTATGATGGGTATCAATACAAAAACACTGCCAGGCATATTGCTCTGTGCAATTCTAGCCATTCCATGTTGGCTATTAGGACAGCATTTTCATTTTATCGGCAGTCCAATCTTCGCTATTATCCTCGGTATTATTATTGGTTCTTTATTCACATCTTGGAAACGAGAAAAAACGGGCGCCGGCATTGGATTTACGTCTAAAAAAATCCTACAATGGGCCGTTATCCTTCTCGGCTTTGGTCTTAACATCACCCAAGTATTGCATGTAGGTTGGGTTTCCTTACCAATTATCATCTCAACCATTGCCACATCGCTTATCATTTCTTACATCATATTCAAAGCCACGCATATCGATTCTAACACAGCCGTTTTAATTGGTGTTGGTTCTTCCATCTGTGGTGGTAGTGCCATTGCTGCGGCGGCGCCTGTTGTGAAGGCTAGCGATCAAGATATTGCACAAGCTATTTCCGTTGTATTCTTCTTCAACGTAGTCGCTGCATTCGTATTCCCACCTCTTGGCGATGCTATTGGATTGTCTAACATGGGCTTTGGCCTCTTTGCGGGCACAGCCGTTAACGATACATCATCCGTAACAGCTACTGCTGCTGTTTGGGATAGCATGAAGGGCACAGGCACGCAAGTTCTTGAATATGCAACCATCGTTAAATTGACACGTACATTGGCAATCATCCCTATCTGTTTAGGTCTTGCTAGTTATCAAGTGTACAAAGCCAAACAAGCGGCTAAGGCAAGCGATAACGCTGAATCTGTTAATATTGCAGCCATCTTCCCTAAGTTCGTTCTTTACTTTGTCATTTGTTCTCTGATTACAACTGTATTGTCCTATGCAAATGTGGATATTCACTTCTTAGACATATTCAAAACTATTTCTAAATACTTTATCACCATGGCCATGGTTGCTATTGGGCTTAATACAAATCTTGTTAAGCTTATCAAATCTGGTGGTAGTGCCCTTGCATTAGGCGCTGCATGCTGGATTTGCATCACCCTCGTCAGCCTAGGGATGCAACATGTTATCGGTTTATGGTAAAATAGAATAAAGCTTCGTTTAATACAGAATAGATTTCTATGTAGTACTTTATAACACTACACAGGGGTCTATTCTTTTATTATACGTACCAAATTTACCTAAACGTATCATCCATCAAGAAAGGAGGATTATCTATGTATTTCCTGCAAGGTTTATTAGTAGGTCTCGCCACGTTTGCACCGATTGGGATGCAAAATCTATTTATCATTAATACGGCCCTCGTCCAACCATTGCCACGTATCCTGTTAACTATCACTATCATTGGCCTATTCGATATGACCTTGAGTATGGCGGCCTTTTACGGCATTGGGGCGCTCCTCGAGGCATGGCCAGTCTTCAACCTGATCATTCTCATTGCAGGCGGCTTGCTCGTAGCCTACCTAGGATACAAAACATTTAAAACTACACCTTCACTCAAAAAGGTTGATACGAACATCCCCATCAAAAATATCCTGTTAATGGCACTTCTCGTTACATGGGGCAATCCGCAAGCAGTCATCGATGCATCCATGATGCTCGGCGCCTTTCGCGCTAATATTCCTGCTGAAAGCATATATCACTTCTTCTTTGGATTTCTCGCGATGACACCGATTTGGTTTGGATTCCTTGCTGGAACCATGTATGTACTAGCTAAGAAAATTAAGATATCCCATCTCGTATGGATCAATCGCGTATGCGGTACCGTATTAATCATATATGGCATAAAGCTCGTCTATGATGGCATTCTAATGATGCTGTCCATATAAACACAAAACAGGTATCGCCTGAAATCACTACACCATAAAGCTGTGTGGTTTTAGGCGATACCTGTTTTATTCATATATGTTGTTATTTAAAACTCATCGAGAACCTGTAGAAAAATATCTTTAAATGCCTCTGCATAGGTATTAGGATTTTGTGAACTCACATAGAAATAGTAATCCTTTTCTATAGGTTTACCATTATTTAATATACATTTTCGCTCAATACCTGGAATGGTATCCACTAGATACTTGAATCGGTCTACCAATAATATACCTTGTCCAGCACCAACGAGAAAACGAGCTTCTTCAAGATTTTTAACTTGTAGGAACGATCCCATAAATCCCATCGATTTTCGATAGTTTTCCTCTTCATCTAACCGTTGGTCATCATGACATACAAGAATTAACGGCAAATCTAATAATTCTTTCAGCTCTACAGACCCCTCCGGGGTATACCCCTTGGGCACCTCTGCTATAACGGTGGCCTTACTAATAGGATATGCTACATAATCATTATCCGACTTAATTTGCCAATAGTCATTAAAAATAATATCCACCAAATTATCATCGAGCATTTGATTCAATTCAGAATGGCTGCCACTATACATACGCACATCGAGGTCACGATACCGTTTTGTAGTGCGCATTAATGCCTGCTGCAATGCAATGCCACTATAGCGATTTAAATAGCCAATACGCAAATACTTACGCTCATTTTTACCGACACGCACCGTCTCATCTTGTAAATTTTTAACGCGCGTCATCAGCTGTTTACCATTCCGATATAAATATTCACCAGCCGGTGTTAGATGAAAGCTACGCTTTTCACGTATCATCAATGGAACGCCAAGACTAGCCTCCAAGGATTTAATTTGTTGTGAAATAGCCGACTGAGACACATAGTGCTCATAGGCTGCCTGTGTAAAGCTGTTATGCTCTACAACAGAAATAAAATACTCCAATTGTTTTAATAACATGATGAACTCTCTCAATACACATAATCCCAAACAATAAACCTGTCACTATCCAAACATCTAGATACTCTCACGCAACAGGCTACGCCACACAAATATAGCGGCTATAAAAAAGATACTAGCAGTACTCCAAAATACCATGCCGTAACCAAACCAATTAGCGATCATACCACTAATCATAGGGCCCAACACATTGCCCATCATGGCTACACTAGATACAGCACCAAAGACAATACTTCGCCGCTCTTTGGGAACAGCCTTTGAAATCAAGGTATTCGCTATAGGCGTAATAAAGCCCATAAAGAATCCTGCAATGGTTCTAAATATACCTAAGCCCCACACATTTGGCATAAGATATTGGAGGATAAAAAATCCGCCTACACCACAGGTGGCCGTCAATAATATATTCGGCATAGACATCCATTTAGTAATGCGCCCGATTGAAATCGATGCTAGTGCACTAAACAGACCGGCTCCAAAGATAATAACACCTACAATGGTAGCCACAAAATCATCATTTACTTGCATATAGTGTTTAATGTAAAGCGGCAATATAGGGCCTATACCGGTAATACCAAAATTACATAAAAATTGCATAACCACGAGCAATCGTACACGTGGGATAGCAAGAAATGATTTAATTAATGCCCATTGGGACTCATTACTATCTACCTTATGCGTATGCTGTAGATTAGGCATAAGTAGGTACACAGCTAACAAGCACAAGCCTGATAAGATAGAAAACATAAAGAACGGAGCCCGATAGCCTAATAAATCGGCAGCAAGACCGCCCATAAGAGGGCCAAAAACCAGACCCATCACCATCGACGCTTGATACAATCCCATCGCCCATGGTACGCGTTCCTCTGGTGTGATTAATACAATGATACCAAGTCCAATGGGTACAAAACCACCCACTAAACCTTGTAAGGTACGCAACACTAACAGCTGACTCGGCGTTTGTGCAAAACCGGCAGCCCCTACAGCTAGCATCAGGGTGGCAAGGATGAACATCATCACCCGCCGAGGCCCTAGTTCATTGGCTTTCCTGGACCAAAAGGGAGCACTCAAGGCTACCATACAAGGTGTTACACCAGATACAAGACCGGCCCACATAGCAGCCTCTCCTTGATTGGTCAACCCTAAATCTACCAAATATAAAGGTATAAATGATAATACGCCGATAATAGTAATGCCCGCACCGACTTGTATAGCGCAAATCAAATAGATGATGCGCTTCCATGAAATATCCATACAACCTTCAAGCAATTAATTAAAATACATTATTTAGAATATATTTACCTAAATATATTAAGATAACTTACCTATATATTGTATCGTAAACACACAAAAAAGACCATCTCTTATGCACTAATAAGTAAAGATAGGCACGAAAAAAGCTCTCATCTCTTAGTAATAGACGAGAGCTTCTATTTATAAAAAATATATACTACATTCTTAGTATTGTTTTTGTTTAATCATCCAGTAGATGTAGTAGATTACCAATGCATATGTTAATACATCAAATACAGGTAAGAATGGTACCATTTTGGACAAACGACCAAAACCATGAACATGAATGTTTGCTGCAATGATGGCAATAAGATTTAAACGATGAATCCAAATCGCTTTCTTACGAGATACGGATTTTGCCATATTTCCAATCCAAGGTGTTAAATATAGTACACCAAAGATAAGAGCAATAAACATGGCTCCAAGGGAGATATAACCGCCCCAAAAACCTAAGAAAGATTTTACAGCCTTTAAGAAGTATACATACCAATGAGCACAGACTAAGACAACACAGACAATACCTACTATACGATGCACTTCAAACATTTCTTTAGGATTATATCGTTTGATAAACCATTTTGGTTTTGTTGCAATATATGTCAACACAAGCCATGCTGCATAAGGGATTAAACCTAAATGAACCTTCCAGTTACCAAATGGTCTGCCGCCAGTCACATACCCATATTCTACCATTCCCATTAAGATGAGTGCTAACACAGCAATCCAAATAAGAATATGGTACTTACTCTTAAATTGTTTCTTCACTACTTCTGCCATTACCGAGACTCCTCACAGTTAAATATATATGATGTTAAATAATTCCATATAAGATAATACCAATTTTCATTCTCATAGTAAAGTGAAAATGTATACCAATCTCACATAAAAACATGAATATTACTCATATAGCAGGAATATGCCCATATTACAATATAGACTTTAAATACTATCCAAGAGCAGATAAATACTAAAAGCCCTCACAGCCGTAAAAGCGACAGCTTTCACAACCATGAGGGCTATTAGAAAAACTAGTATACCGTATGCAATCGATATAAAGTTTCAACTATTCAATTATACACGATCACGTTTGCGATAAACGATAAACGGACGTGTTAAGTAGTTGAGCGGAACACTCAAGCAGTGTACCAAACGGCTGAATGGGAAGATAATAGCTACTACCATCCAAGCCAACATGTGGAATTTAAACATGAATGGTACACCTTCCATCAAGGATGGATCCGGCATAAAGGAGATTAGGCTACGGAACCAAGGGCCGATAGATACGCGGTAATCAAAGAAACCAGATGCATTAAGCAATGTACCAGCCATACCGCTGAAAATAGCTAATGTTAAGAACAAGTATAACCATTTATCAAGGCAAGATGTGTTAACTTTCATAGCAGGCACAGTAAAACGGCGTTTCATCAAGAGCAAGAAGCCTACGATGAAGATAATACCAGCAACAGCACCCATATATAACGCACCTTGATGATACATATGGTCATTAATACCAATAGCAGCAGTCCAAGTTTTAGGAATTAATACACCTACTACGTGACCGCCGATAACGCATAGTAAACCAAAGTGGAACAATGGATTAGCGATGCGCAATTGTTTTTTCTCTAAAAATTCACTCGATTTTGTAGTCCAGTTTCTTTCAAAGTAGAAGAAACGAACCAAGGTACCTACGATTAAGAAGGTGAAAGCGATGTAAGGCAAAGCGCCCCAAAGGAATAGATTCATCGTGCACCGTCCTCCAATCCATTTGCAACAGACAAGATAATATCAAACAAGAATGCATAAGGCAATTTAGCCTCAATGAAGCGTTCTCTAATGTATTCCAATTTTGGCTTACAATAGTCGTAAATTTCTTTTGCTTTATCTTCATCGATAACGGCACATAATTCAAGAAGTGCTGGAATATAATCAGGCATTTCTTTAGGCAAATCATAGTCGTTTTCGAGGAAGAAAGCTTTAAATTTTACGAGTTCTTCCGCTTGTTCCCCTGTACCTTGTAACTCATAAGTAGACAAATACATTGTAGTATTTTGACTGAAATCAAAGGTACGAACATATTGGTCTTCGAATTCTTTTTTATCGGATTCCTCTATATAGTCAAAGAATTCTAATAAACCTTGGCGAAGTTGAGGATGCCCAACGGATTGGGCGTCCTCTCTCCATTCAGGTAATTCGTTATACCATTGTTCATCAGGATAGCGTAGAAGAAATGACGCAATAAGAGCGATTTTCTGAGCATCCTTCATTATTGACATCCCCCTGTAGGGCAAGCAAATCCGCGATTTTGTTGCATTTCTAGGCGACCTTCGCGAGATACTTTCACATCAGATGGGATAACAAAGCGATCATTGTATTTGGACAATGCCAACAATTTGTACATACCGTACATTTGATCTTCTGTTAAATCAACTTTGTGTTCGATAGGACCGTCACCTGTTTCACGACGGCGCATGTATTCACGCATGTCGAGAACACGTTGCAATGTACGAGCTAAAATGTCTGTATTACCTGCTGTAAACAAATTAGCAAGGTATTGTACAGGCACGCGCATTTCGTGTGCATCTGGCAAGTATACATCAGATGTTACACGTTGCAAGATTGGGCTGAGTGGTGGTACATACCAAACCATTGGCAATGTGCGATACTCAGGATGCAATGGCAATGCCACGCCCCACTCTTTTACAAGTTTGTATACAGGAGATTTTTGAGCTGCTTTAATCCATGCTTCAGAGATGCCTTCAGCACGAGCCGCTTTGATAACCTCTGGATCATGAGGATCCAAAATCAAATCTAATGTATTTTCGTAAATATCTTGTTCATTTTTTGTAGCTGCCATAGCTTCTACTTTGTCCATGTCGTAGAATACAACGCCAACATAGCGCATACGACCTACACAAGTTTCAGCACAGATTTGAGGCAAACCATTTTCCAAGCGTGGGTAACAGAATACGCATTTTTCGGCTTTATTAGTTTCCCAGTTATAGAAGATTTTTTTGTATGGACAAGATGGAACACAATGTCTCCAACCGCGGCATACGTCTTGAGATACGAGAACCACACCATCTTCGTCGCGTTTATAAATCGCGCCAGATGGACATGCAGCTACACATGCAGGGTTCAAGCAGTGGTTACAAAGACGAGGCAAATAACGCATGAATACTTCTTCGTAATCAAATACGATATCTTGGCCCATCTTAGTTAAGTTCACATCAGAGCGAGCATGTTGACCACCAGCCAAATCGTCATCCCAGTTAGGGCCCCAAGTAACTTCCATTTTTTGTTTAGTCACAAGAGAACGAGGTCGAGCAACTGGTTGGTTGTTTTTACGACCACCATGAATCAATGTTTCATAGTCGTAAGTCCAAGGTTCGAAGTAATCCTTCAATTCTGGTTGTTCAGGATGGAAGAATAATTTCATCAAACGATTTGTTTTAGAACCTGTAGAAAGAGCTAATTTACCAGAGTTATCTAATGTCCAGCCGCCTTTCCATTTTTCTTGGTCTTCCCAATGACGTGGGTAACCTACGCCTGGGCGAGTTTCCACGTTATTGAAGTACATATATTCCGCGCCTTCGCGGTTCGTCCATGTATTTTTACAAGTGATAGAGCATGTATGACAACCCAAACACTTATCCAAATTTAGGACCATAGATACTTGAGCCTTAATCTTCAAGCCAATCTACCTCCTTCATTTTACGAGCCACAATTGTCATATCACGTTGGTTACCAGTTGGGCCATAGTAGTTAAAGCCATAGCTCAATTGGCCATAACCGCCGATCATGTGTGTCGGTTTCATGTGAATATGAGTTGGTGCATTATGCGTACCACCGCGTTGTTTCTTAACTTTCGCGCCAGGAACGTTGATGTGACGATCTTGGGAATGGTGCATATAGGAAATACCGCGAGGAATACGTGGGGAAACTACAGCACGAGCTGCAACGATACCGTTTTTATTGAAAGCTTCTACCCAATCATTATCCTTAACGTCAATTTCTGCTGCATCGTCTTCGTTGAGCCAAATAGTTTGACCACCGCGGAACAATGTCAACATTTGTTGGCTATCGAAATACATACTATGTGTAGACCACTTGTGATGTGGTGTTAAGTATTTCAATGTGATTTCAGGAACACCTTCTTGTTTGTAGTCACCTTGTACTGGTTTATAGGACAATACCGGTTTGTACAATGCCATAGCTTCACCGTAATCGCGCATCATTTCATGGTCGCAATAGAAGGATTGACGACCTGTTACGGTACGGAATGGTACCTTATCTTCTGTAGATGTAGTAAATGGAGAATAACGACGGTTTTTATCGTTCTTACCAGTACTTGTTACAGAGCTAATGATGAAGCGTGGTTGACGAACCATGTCATCGAAGGTAATTTTTTCTTGTTCACGGCCTTTTGCGTTCTTTTCAAGACCGGAAAGGCCTGTTTTTTCTTCCATTGCTTTCCAAGAGCGAACAGCCAATTTACCGTTTGTACAAGAGGACAATGTCAATACAGCATTACAAGCTTCCTTACATTCGTAAATGCTAGGGCGGCCATGAGAAATGAATTCTGGATTATCGATGACACCATTTTGATCATATAATGTCTTATATTCATCAGATACATCCCAAGCCATGCCATGAGCCCCCATTTTGTTTTCAATATTAGGTCCCAATGCAATGTATTTTTCAAAGATTTTACTATAATCGCGTTTTACATGAACGAGGTTCGGCATTGTTTTACCAGGAATTGGTTCACATTCGCCTTTGCTCCAGTCGAGAACCTTACCTTCTGGTTGAGCCACTTCACCTGGGCTATCATGACCAAGAGGTAACGCTACGATATCTTCATATTCTGTGAAGCCAGACTCTTTTGCTACGCGAGATACTGTTTCTGCAAGGGTACGGAATGTATCCCAGTCAGATTTAGTTTCCCATGCGCAATCAACAGCCGCTTGGAATACGTGTACATATGGATGCATATCTGTAGAAGACAAGTCTTCTTTTTCATACCATGTAGCCGCTGGGAATACGATATCAGAATACAAGCCTGTAGAAGCCATACGGAAGTCGATGTCGATTAAGAGGTCAAGCTTACCAGCTTCATCTGCTTCGCGCCATTTGATTTCTTCTGGTTTTACTGGTGCGTCATCATCTTCGAGAACACCATGTTTTGTACCAAGTAAATGTTTCAAGAAATATTCGTGGCCTTTAGAGGAAGAACCGATAAGGTTCGCACGCCATACAAACAAGTTGCGTGGATGGTTTTCTTTAGCCACTGGATCTTCTACGCAGAATTGTAATTCTTTGTTTTTCAACGCTTGCGCCACATATTGGTTGATTTCTGCTTCTGTACCAGCACCCGCTGCACGAGCGTCGTTAATCAATTCTTGACTGCCTTTATTGAAAGTAGGGTACGATGGCAACCAGCCTAAACGTGCAGCCAATACGTTGTAATCACCAGGGTGACGGTAACGAGGCTTAGCTAATTTAGATACGCGGTCTGCCAAATCGATGCAATCAGAACGGTATTGTTCTGTAGCAAAGTAGAACCAAGATGTACCATTTTGCAAACGAGGAGCTTTACTCCAGTCGTTAGCTGTCATGATACCGCCCCAACCTTCAACAGGACGAAGTTTTTCTTGACCTACGTAGTGAGCCCAGCCACCACCGTTAACACCTTCTGTACCACAGAACATGATGAGGTTCAAGATTGTACGGTAAATGATATCCGCATGGTACCAGTGGTTGATACCACCACCCATGATAATCATGGAACGACCTTTAGTTTTTTCTGCATTATCTGCAAATTCACGAGCTGTAGCAATAGCGATATCTGCTTTTACGCCAGTGATTTTTTCTTGCCATGTAGGTGTGTAAGGAGTGTCATCAGTATAAGATGTTGCCACTTCACCACCGATTCCACGGTCAATACCATAGTTAGCAAGAATAAGGTCATATACGGTAGTTACTTTTACAGGACCGTCTACAGTTTGTACTGTAATAGTTGGAATAGCACGTTCAATAACGCCTTCGTGCTCTTCATCACCGAAGTATGGCAACTTAACAACAGTCACATCTTGGCGTTGGTCAAATACAGATAAGCGAGGATCGATTTTAGCCCCTGTATTGCGGTTTTCAAGGCGTAAGTTCCATTTTTGTGGATTTGTGTGACGGTCGCCCATTGTACCATTTGGAACAACGATTTCATTTGTTGTTTCATCAATTAATACAGTTTGGAAATCAGCACCGTCTTCTTTGCTACCTAAATCCTTAGCGTTTAAGAAACGACCTGGTTGTACTGCACCGTTGATGTCTTCAACACGTACAAGAAATGGCATATCGGTAAACTCTTTAGCATACTCTTTGAAGTATGGAGTTTCCTTATCGATGTAGTATTCTTTTAAGATAACATGACCCATTGCCATAGCAAGAGCCGCATCAGTGCCGGCTTTCACATTAAGCCAAGCATCGGAAGAAGTTGTAGATTCCGCATAGTCAGGAGATACGGATACAACCTTAGTACCTTTGTAACGGACCTCTGTCAAGAAGTGAGCATCAGGCGTACGAGTCAACGGTACGTTGGAACCCCAAGTCATGATGTAACCAGCATTGTACCAGTCACCAGATTCAGGTGTATCCGTTTGTTCACCCCAAACTTGAGGGCTAGAAGGTGGCAAATCGGCATACCAGTCATAGAAGGACAATGGTGAACCACCCATTAAATTAAGGAAACGAGCACCTGCTGCATAGGACAACATGGACATCGCTGGAATTACAGAGAAGCCTGCGTTGCGGTCAGGGCCGTATGTTTTTGCTGTATATAGTAAAGATGCTGCAGTGATTTCTGTCGCTTCGTCCCAAGTGGAGCGCACAAAGCCACCCATACCACGGGCAGATTTATATTTTTTCGCCTTTTCAGGGTCTTCTACGATAGATCTCCATGCTTCGATAGGATTTTTAGCTGTTTTCTTAGCTTCTCTCCAAAGCTCAGCCAATTCGCCGCGTACATATGGATATTTTACGCGCAATGGGCTGTATAAATACCAAGAGAATGTCGCACCACGAGGGCACCCACGTGGTTCATAGTCCGGCATATCATCAGGTGTTTCCGGATAATCTGTAGCTTGGTTTTCCCATGCTACGACGCCATTTTTAACGTAAATGTTCCAGCTACAAGAACCAGTACAGTTTACGCCATGTGTTGTGCGGACTACTTTATCGTAGGACCAACGGTCACGATAAAAATTTTCCCATTCGCGACCGCCTTCTTCTGTGATTTGGTGACCGCTTGGAGATACGTCCTTCTTGCGAAGAAACTTGAATTTCTGAGACAATAAACTCATCTCGTGTCCTCCTTAAAACTACAAAAAAGCCCTTGCGTTAGCAATGCCAACAACAAGGGCGAATATCCACAATTATTCGATATTACTGATATTAGGGTCGATCGTGTCGCTATCTAAATCGAGTAATCCGATTAATGCATCTAAGTCACAGATTACCAGATGGTGTTTATCATAGGCTACATAGCCTAATTTTCGTAACTCACTGAGCATGCGGTTTAAACTTTCCCGAGATGTGGCAGCAAATTCAGCTAACTCTTGATTTGTTAACGCGATGTCTATATAGATACCGTCATCACGTTGAATACCATAGCTATTAGCTAAACGCAATAGTGTCGAATAGAATGCACCTTTTTTGCCATACAACAACAAATCTCTGTATTTGGCTTGTTGTCGCCGCATATGAAGTGTATAGATTTTCATCATTGCAATAGCCAGTGAATGGTCCTTTGCAATGGCTGGTTCTAAAACATCATAACGGATGGAATATACCGAGCATTTTTCACGTGCAATCGCATTGAACACGTAAGTCCGGGTGTTCGTCTCGTACAATGGAATTTCACCAAGCACATTATTTGGCCCCACCAACCGATGAGCAAAAATATGACCACTTGCCTCAAATTTCTTAATACTAAGTCGCCCTTCGCGGACAATAAAAAAATGATCTGCTATATCACCTTCGTGAAACAAAAACTCGCCTTTTTCAAGGTGAATTGTTTCTCCTGGCAATGCAAGTAACTGGTTAATTAACTCCTGTTCCATACTATCACCGTGCATCTTTCAGTGTCATTTGTCCATATTGATTGTGAAAGTAGCTTTCACAATCAGCCATGCACAAAAGGCACCTATACTATATACTTTACGTATATTATCCCTATTATAACCGATTAATTCTCATATAAGTGTGTTTTTCGTCACATTCACATTATATTCTGTCCTATATAATAATGGTGTGATTTTAGGCACACTCTCTATTATTATAGTACCACATTTTTCAAGGCTTTTAAACGAGATGTGCCACATATTCGTGTGAAAAGATCTACCCTTTATCACATGTGTTTTAGTTAAAGGAGAGCTCTCATGTCAGAACTGAAAATGCCTCAAGTAGGTGCAAGTCGCAAAGAGATTGTTGCGAACTGGCAACCAGAAAATCCCGAATTTTGGGAAAAGTTTGGTAAAAAAATCGCCAAACAAAATTTGGTAATATCCACTATTGCCTTAACCTTAGCCTTTTGCGTATGGTATCTATGGGCTACCATTGCAGCACAATTAAATGGCGCAGGTTTCCACTTTACAACTGAACAATTATTTACACTCGCAGCCTTACCAGGCCTTGTAGGTGCTACATTGCGTTTCGTCTACACATATATGCCTGCACTTATGGGCGGTAAGAACTGGACCTTTGTATCCACACTCATTTTATTAGTTCCTGTTGTATGGCTCGGCTTTGCCGTTCAAGATACAACAACTTCTTATACGACATTCATGATCTTAACTGCCCTCATCGGTTTAGCGGGTGGCAACTTCTCGTCCTCCATGGCGTACATTGGCAACTTCTTCCCTAAATCCGAAAAAGGTACTGCTCTTGGTATCAACGGCGGCGTTGGTAACCTTGGTGTTTCTGTAATCTACTTCTTGGCTCCATTTGCTATGGGTTCTACTGCACTAGGTAGTGTATTTGGTGTAACACCAGCTATCATCAAAGGTAACGCAGTATACCTTGCCAATGCAGCTTTCATGTGGATCGTACCACTCGTTGTTATCCTTGCACTTATGACACGTTTCATGGATAACTTACCACTAGAAAAACCAAATCCTAAAAATCTTGTACAAATCTTTGGGAACAAACACACTTGGGCGTTTACATTACTTTATACATGTTCCTTCGGTGCTTTCTCCGGTTACGCAGCAGCACTTGGTCTCTTGGTAGGTAAAGAGTTCCCTGAAATTCCATTCGCATCCATCGCATTCGTTGGTCCCCTTGTTGCAGGTGCCCTTCGTCCTGTAGGCGGTTGGTTATCCGACAAAATCAACAGCGGTACAAAAGTTACCTTTGTTAGCCTCATCGGCTTATGTGCTACCACTGCATTGATCGCAGTTGGTGTAGATATGCACAACTTCCCATTCTTCTTTGCTATGTCCGTATTGACATTCGTATGCTGCGGCTTTGCAACAGGTGCTACATTCCGTATGATTCCTCACGTATTTGGCAATCCGTTGTTATCCTCTCTAATCACAGGTTTCGTAGCTGCTGTAGCTGCATACGGTGCATTCATTACACCTAAAATCTTCGGTTTCGTATACTCCACATTCGGCAACATTCACCCTGCATTCGCAGTACTACTAGCATTCAACATCGTAACAGTTGCAGTTTGCTTCTGGTTCTATGTGCGAAAAGGGGCAAACATGAACGTATAAATTCATGTTCTACCTTATAGCTGTATAGAAAATATAATTTACATCATTAAAGAAAATATAATTCACCCTTAATTTGGGTAATGAAATACCCCCTCAGTCGTCCTCCACCGCCTTAACGGCCTGCGGCTAGGCCTTGGCCTAGCAAAGTCGGACTCTCTGAGGGGGTTATTTCATTAGAAATCAGATATGAATTAGATTATCTACATGGTGAATTATATTTTCTATCACAGCAATTACGGTTGTCCATGAATTTATGCGTTCGAAATAGACACAACGGTCTGCGGCCTAGGGCCTTGACCTAGTAAAGTCGGATAATTGTGGGTGTTCTTTTATTGGAATTTAGATTTGTATAGAGCATCACATAGTAAATTATATTTTCTGCCACAGCAATTACGGTTGTCCATGAATTTATGCGTTCTAAATAGACAGAACGGTCGCGGCCTAGGGACTTGACCTCATCCATATACCTCTTCTAAAAATTAGAACAGGCCTGTTCTAATTTCTAGGAGAGCATGTATTGATGCACCAAGAAACTATGTGAAAACTTTATATGCTTATTTTCTTTGTAAGCCACGGCAAACGAGTTCAAAGATAACTTTCTGTGCTTCTAACCATTCATCGCTTTGGGACCACTTATATTGTTTATTAACAGCATATAGTCCGTGCACTAAAAATACAAAAACGGATACACCCACGTCAAATGAAGTCCCAAGTGCTTCTGCCATAACAAGCCCTTGCCGATCTTTTTCACTCCGTATAATTCGTTGCAATACATATTCTGAAATTTGGTCATCTAAAAATAAAGGTAAATACTTTTTATGTCGTATAATACGCTGACATAAGGGCAATCTATCAAAAATAGAATCGTATGCTTCTCTCAACGAAACAGAATTAGAAGCAGCCGATAAGGTTTGAGCTATAGTTTGTAAATTATTATTATCTACCATTCCTGGTCGCGAATAAGCGATTGCATCATCTACTAAATCATCAACAATTTCCATGATATTGCTATAATGTAAATAAAAAGTAGAGCGAGTTATACCTGATGCTTTACACAACAATGTTACGGTTAAAGACTCAAAAGAATGGTTTTCTAAACAACTAAGCAACCCTTCTTTTAACAACATTCGTGTCATTTCTTTTCGAGTTATCATATAACCTCCTACATAGACACATTTATACAATGTGTCTATTAACAAACACAGTGTCAATTATTGTTGAGACTAGTATAACAAAACAAGGTACACTAATTCTAGAGATTACAAACAGTAATCTATTTGATTAGATTTTCAAAATACAATTAAGGAGATACCTATGACACAATATACTCACATTAGAAATGCTACAGGAAAATTAACAATAAAAAACACAACATTTCTTATTGATCCATTCTTAGCACCAAAAGATACTTATCCTGGCTTTGAAGGAACATTTAACTATCAACAAAGAATGCCTATGGTTGATTTACCTGTATCAATGGACAATCTATTAAGCAATGTAACTGCGGTAGTAGTTACACACACACATCTCGATCATTGGGATGACACGGCAATTAAATCTATTCCAAAGTCACTTCCTATTTTTGTGCAAAATACAGCGGACAAAGAACTTATTATCTCCCAAGGCTTTAATGATGTACGCATCATTTTTGAAAGTCTTGAGTTTAATGGTATCACATTAAGAAAAACAGGTGGTTCACACGGCACTATAGAAATGTATGCAAATCCAGTTCTCGCACCATTAGCAGGCGATGCAATGGGCGTTATTTTTGAAGCAGCAGACGAACCAACTGTGTACCTTGTAGGCGATACAGTTTGGACAAGTGATGTAGAGAAGGCTCTCCTTCGCTTCGATCCTAACGTTATTATTATGAACACTGGATATGCTCAAGTTTTAGGCTTTGAAGATAGTATTATTATGGGTACAAAAGATATTGGCCGCATGGTAGTACGCAAACCAGAAGCTAAAATCATCGCTGTTCATATGGATACAGTTAATCATACAGCAACAAGCCGTAAGGATGTGCGCAAATTTATCAAAGGCACCCATATCGAAAGCCATGTAGCAGTCCCTGAGGATGGAGAAACTATTATACTATAAGTTACTATATACCTATGTTGTTTTTATGTTGTTATTGAGGTATACTATAAACATAAAGAGAGTCATTGACGTGTGCAAGCGTTAGGCTCATCTAAAAATTTGGGAAATAAGATGCGCCTAACGTGTAAGTATTACCAGTACTTATTACGTTAGGCGTTATCTTAAGTTTATTTGAATAAACTTAAGATGGAAATTACAATGAAGCGTCAGGTCTGCCTGACGCTTTTATTCTTTCATAAATAATTATTAGTTAATTAGGCTAAAACGTAGAAAATAAAACTCATCATTTAGATTTACTAATTTAGAGTTTACCTCTAATGAAATAACCCTCTCAGTACGTCCGACTTTGCTAGGTCAAGGCTATGCCGCAGACCGTTAAGGCGGTGGAGGACGCACGAGAGGGTATTTCATTACCTCGTAAAGAAGATGAGTTTTATTTTCGGTTAAATAGTCTAATCAATTAATAATTATTTTACTTCTGCCCAACCTAAAGCAGCCCGTTTTGCATCCATATCTGCTAAGATTTTTTCTGCTACTTTAACAGGATCAGTATTTACATACATAACGGAACCTAAGAGATCTTTAGTATCTTCTTTCAACCATTTTGTAACAGCATCAGAGCCTTGTGTAGGTGGCTCAACGCAGTGGTAGGAGTTAATCCCCATCAATCGGAAACCGAGGGATGCACCAACACCTTTTTCGTTAGACCATTCAGGACTAGACATAGCAAATGGTAATTGAGGCAAGTTAAGGCCTAATTCTGCTGCGATACCACCGAAGATACCAGAGGAACGCGCATTATCTACACATTCGCCAACATGCCATACTGGGGGTTGATCATCGCCCAAGAACTCTTGCAATGCAGGGCTACATTTCTTAATAGCATCTGTATTACAATAGCCAAGTTTCATCAATGGGAAGGATGCGCAACCATTAGTTAAGATAAGGCAGCCATTTTTAATAAGTGTATCAACAACATCTACAGTTGCTTTTTCATAGATAACACGAGGATTGGAACAACCTACTACATTAACGATACCACGGACTTTACCTGATTTTAAAGCCTCTGCCAATGGTTTGAAGGAACCGTAATGTTTAACAGTGGATTCCGGAGAGAAACCAACTTCTGCAGTGATTTCATATGGCGGGATGAATACAGGCATCCCTTTACGTAATTCATGAGCTTCAAGAGCGCGATCCAAGATTTTGCGAGCCAATTCTTTAGTTTCGGACAAGTTAGTATGATGATGATCGTAACCGATATGTTCTGCACCTGGCAAGCGAGTTGCATCAGATGTTGTAATAACTTTTGTATTGAAACAACGTGCTACGTCCATAATGGCAGGAAATACGTCTTGTACATCTGCTACCCAACAATCAAGAGCACCTGTACCAAGTACAAGTTCAGCACCAATTGCATTACACAATGGGATAACGTTTTCATAACGATACATACTGGACAAACCAGAGCAACAAATCCCATAGAATTGGATACCTTTCGCACCAATAGCTTTCGCTTTTTCTAAGTACTCTTCAGATGCACCAATTTTACAAATTTGAGATACCAATGTTGGCAAGTGACCATGAACAGCTATGTTAACATACCCTTTTTTCAAAGCACCAATATTAACCTTTGATGTACGGCGGCCGCCTTGACCAAATAATGCATCAGTAGCAATATCTGCAGCTACTACACCAGTAAATGTGAAAGCAAGACCACAACGCAAAAATTGTTTCATATTGCTTTCCCAATCGCCATCTCCACCTACACATGTGCGATGGTATGCATCAAATGCTTCGTTGTATGCGGAAACAGGCAAGATATCTAGATTTTTCCAAACTTCACGACGTTCAGCAGGAGCCATAGCTGTAATCGTCTTATATTCACCTGGCAACGCACGACTCAAGTCTTCTAACAGAACATCTGCTAAATCATTAGCTACATCTTTTAAGGAACGGCCTTCTTCAGGAATGTTGAAAGCTTTACATACGGTACGGATTTTTTCTTCGCCCAAAATCGGAATATCTAATTCACCAGTAGCAGCAGCCTTCAAAGAAATCAAGATTTCACGAGCATGCGCACCATGTTGAGTCAAACCACCAGCAACGGCACGTGTCATGTTACGAGCTACGATAAGATCAGCATCAGCACCGCAGACACCGCGAGGGCTCTTAGGTGTAATTTTACATGGACCCATGAAGCAAACACGACAACATACGCCAGCAATACCGAAAGTACATTGTGGTTGTTGTTTGTCGAAACGGTCAAACACTGTATCGCAACCGATTTGCTCCATACGAAGAATCATTTCACGTACCGCAGGGTCTGGTGTTTGTTCAATTACATCCTGTTTTGTAGGCCAGGTTTTACGATACTCAGCAACGGCTTTCATGTAGTCGTTTACACCATGTTCATGAGGTACCCCTGGTTCATGAGTATGTGGCACCCATTTATCCGTCGGCATAGCCTTTGCATGACTATGGTCGTGACCATGTTCATGATCGTGATCGTGGTCGTGGTCGTGACCATGATGATGATAACCGCCACAATGCTCATGGTCATGATGATGTTCGTCATGACTGTGGTCATGGATGTTTTTGTTTTCCACATCTTTATTCATAATAAACCTCCTAGGGGCCTACATAGGCCAACTGACAATAACAAGAAAACATATTCTACATTTACTTCTAGTTAATTCCACCATAATGATGGGCTTTAAGTCCTATCTTCAAAATATGTTTTAATCTATTACAAGTATATTTTTTGAGAGGACAATTGTCAATCTAATTTTATACATATTATAAAAAATATCGCCTCCAATTCCCCATTATAACAATGTTTTTCAATTATAAAACTCATAATAATTTCATGAAATAAACTCATTTTTAATTCACTATTTATTAAAGGAATTAAAACCACTCATGAGAAATAAACACCTTATAATACTAATTCTATATACACCAACAATTCTCCTGCATCATTTTCACAAAATCTTACTGCTCCATCTAAAATATTTAAAACATTAGCTCCGCTTTAGCGCAGTAGCTTCCCTCTACACCGATGCACTAAAAACCTTAATGTAAACAGATACAGAAAAGAAATAGCCCCTCTGGAAAAAACTTCGGGCTCCGCTTTAGCGCAGTAGCGTGTCTCTCTTAACGCAGATATGATAAAAACTTTAATGTACTTACTGAATAAGTAAGGATGAAAAAATCCTCCTCAAACGACTTCGGGCTCCGCGTAGCGCAGTAGCGTGTCGGCTTGAGGAGGATTTTTTATCCGCCACCGTATTTAGGTATTACATTAAAGTTTTTAGTACATCAAGTACTTCGTGTGGTAATTCATTTTTACCGTCTTTGAGTTTTTCCACGTATTCAGAGCGGAATTCAAAGGCTTGGTGTAGTTGGTGATGGTATTCACGTACATCAAATGGTGGTTCGAATCCTGGCACTTCTACGTAGGATAGGTTTTCATAGGCACCGAATGGTTCGAATTGTAGGTCACCTTCTACTAAGCGTTCTAATAGATCAAGGGTCACTTCTTTAGGAATTTTCTTTTCAAGGAAGAATCCTGTGTTCATGATGTAGCAATCTACGCCACATTCTTTGAAGAGTTTTTTGTAGCTTTCATAATCACGAACTAACGGATAGGTACGGAATGGGTTTGCATATGGCTCAATAACGAGTGCATTTGGATCGACGTTGGCATCGAGTTTTTCAGCAGTAGAGCGGCGTGTTGCAAGGGTTGCACCCATAGTGGAAGCCAATACAGGGTCGTCGATTTTAAGGATTGGTGGCAATGTTTTATCTTTCATCAGCCACACAATGGCATTAACCGGTTCGTCCACGTGGTTTACGCGATTGTCTGTCCAGAATTGGGATTTAATAGCACGGCCATTGTTGTTGCGCACATCCTCAGCCAATACGACCTTATTACCATTTTCATCGAGGGTAACGCCCACGTTTTGTAATGTTAACAAATATTTGTTAGCAGGATGTTCTACAGGATAATCCTGCATTTTATCAAAGTATGTTGGTTCCATCGCAACGGAGGACAAATCATTTGTATTGATGATATATGCATCGTCATGCAAGATAGAAATATCATAGCGACCATTGTGTTTTTCGTGAGTCAATGTAGATTTACCGGAACCGGATAGACCAAATACGCCGATTGTGAAAGACTCACCATTTTTAAGGTTATAGCGTTTCATACCGCCGTGGCAGGCTACGTAGCCATAACGGTTTGCTAAGGACCAAGCCAATGTCAATGTGCCTTTTTTATGTTCCCCAAAGTAACGCATGCCAAGAATCATAGCACAGTTATGAGCTGGGTCAAAAATAGCAAGTCCACCTGGATGACCTGGCACAACATAATCAGGGTCAGAGTAGATATAAATATCCCCTTCCGGGATGTCTTTACTGTTGTTATAGAACTCTTTCACTGCATCGTCAAAGAATTTAAAGTTCATAATCCAAGAATACATGATGGATGCATGATCCTTTGGAATCATAAGATGAGCACGAGCCGTGAATTTTTGATCAAGACCAACCACAACTTGTGTAGAAATCCATTCTTTATTGCGACTATCATACACAGCATCACGAGCGATACCGGCTAATTCGACTTCATCAATACCTTCATCACCAATGATACGGCGAGCCTTCGCATAGCGGCCAGTCGTTTTACCATCATTAGTTACGAGAATTTTAGCGTCAGCTGGTAAACCTTGTTCTTCTGGTTTAAATACAGGCATATCAAGAAGAATGACACCTGGTTCTTGCGTTGCCAATGTATACGCTTCTGCTACAGATGTAACAGGTTTTACGTTATTGCCATAAAACGCAGTTTCAATGGTGCTGCGTAATTTAGAAAATAACGGATTTGTCTTGATTTCACTTTGATTCCAAATGCGACGTGTTGCCATTCTAATCCTCACCTTTATCGTATAACTTTATAAAAACCTATCGGTACGTGTATTGAAAATACTTCTAATAATTTCTATTTTACCTGTTTTTAACAAATTTGTATACACGAAAGAGATGAATAAAAGTAAATTATTGTATGTTTATTTTAAATTAGTGCAACACATTTTGTAATAATAAAAATTGATAATTATTGTAAGCTCTCAGAGAGTTACTTTTTATTAATAAATGCGTTGATTATCGCCTACAAAGTCAGTTTTATCCCAAGTCAACAATGTACGGGAGCCTTCTAATTCACGGATATGTGTACAATCTTGCATCATTTCTAGTACGCCTCGGAATTTACCATTTTCATCGCGCACGGCCGTGTAGATAACATAGATAAACAAGCCCGGTTTATTGATCCAAAATTCTGCTTGGCTTTGTTCTCCCGAACGGAATTTCTCTACGATTTCTTCTACAACATGAACAGACTTCGCAGGATGGCAATTCTTCACCTCACGGCCAATAACATTAGCACTACGAGGGAATATACGATGTGGTGTATCGCTGTAGAACTTAACGAGTTCATTTTCATCTACATAGGATAAATCCACAGGTAGATGGCGGAACAACAAATTAATTTGCTCTAAGGTCAATTTACCTGTTGCTACATCGAGGACTGTATCCTTACCAACTTGTGCTCCACCTACAGGACCAACATATTTGGATAATAACCCTGCTAAATCGTTTAGGAACTCGTTAGATACAGCACCGTTTTGACCGGAGTTATTTGTATTTAGTTGTGCCGCAGAATCATTGATGCCTGTCACTACATATAAACCTGGTGCGTTAATAATAGCATAACCGATTTCATGGTCATTTTTGCTCATGCGCACAAACTCTTCATCGCTTAATAGTTTAAAGGATGTTGGCAATAAAACCTCTAACTCCTTAGAGTTCAAATCACGTAACTTTGCCAGTGTTTCTGGAACAGATGCTAAAAACTCCTCATATTTATCTTCACGAAGCAATGCATAGGATGAAGAGATAGAATCGCGCACGCCATCATCAAAGGTCCACATAATCCGCGTTGGACGATCAAACCCATGGTTCTCTAACATTGGATATAATTGATTTTGCTTACGAGATAGATGGATACGCCATTCTGCTAAGGAATCAAAAACACCAAGCCAAGGATTTTTAATAAACTTATCTTGTTTTAACAATTCATCCGCTTCAAGAGCTACCTTTTCAACCGCATTAATTTCTTCTAAATAAGCCCACAACGGATGATTCTCTGGGTACTCATTTTCGGCACGCACTAATACACCGTCAAATAAATTCAACAAATCATCCATCTTGTCTAGTATTTCTTCATCCTTATAGACACCTTTCAAACTTTGCTCTGCATAAGCAAATTCGTCAGGCGTACAAGTGCCTAACTTTTCTTTTAAAATACGGTTACCCTCTTCCAAGGATAATTTACCGTCTAAATAATCCTCTTTAATAGATACAATAATTCTGTACCGTTCGTTATTAATGTCTAGCTTTTGCTGTAATGGATTCATATGCTTATACCTCCAGGGGTCAAAGACTATTAGTATATACAATATATTATTACTATATTAAATATATTTTTATTATATTCATTTTGAAAGTAATTTTCAGTTGCTGCAGATACATTTCCCAAGATAATTGAGCCACAAAACACCTTCACCCAATATAATTAACTCCTTAAGTACTTTCACCAGCACATAAAAAAGCACCCATACAATGTATGAGTGCCTTCTATTAATTCCTTAAATTAATATATTCAGTTTTAGATGCCTCTACAGGATTGCCATTGCTATCCGTAGCCGGTGTAAATTTCCATGTAGAAATTGTGTTCACGATAGATGCATCCGCATCACTACTACCAGTGGTTCCCTGTAATTCTACATGAGAAACGGATCCATCTGTATTAATAGTAAAGTTTACATTAACAACAGTTGCATCACCGGCATAACCATGTAGTACACCAGAATCAAAGCCTGGTGTAGATATTGCTTTTGGCGCTTCATAAGGTGTGGCCGCCAAAGAAACAGCGGCAGACATGGACATTATTAATGCCGTTAAGGCAACACAACGCAATACATTACTCATCATCTTTCTCCTCATTTAGTCTTATGACCACTCTCATTATTGAGTCCTAGACTGTTTCACTCCTTATTTTGCCTTAGGACCATTCGCTTTCGCATTCACATCAGACGCATGATTATCGTTAGACTGTGATTTGTCTACCGTCAATTTACCATTGCCGGACTTAGCTGGAGCATTACCCTTTGGCAATGTAATTGTCATGCCTATGATGGATGCATGGGCTTTTTGATCTGTGCCAATAGCCGGCGTAAATTCCCATTGTCTAATAGCAGCTTTCACAGCCTCATCAACAGGACCATAACCAGAGGATTGTTCTACAAAGACATTTTCAACCTTGCCTTGTTTGTTAATTAGGAATCGTACACGCATATGATCTGCTACGGTAATTCCATTTGGAATAGCTGGCATCGTAGGTTTAACGATGGATACCTCGCGAGGTGCTTCTGTAAATCTACCCGCAGCCGCATCAGCATGAGCAGGCATCATAGCACCTACCGCAAATGTAAGAACAGCAGCACACGCGAATCGAGTTAATATATTCATGGTTTGTTCCCCCTCGAAATTAATATAATAAATATACATATATAATACTCGATAAAGATGAAGAAAAAAATACCCAACTGCAAAATGTAGTCTATTAGTAAAAAATATATGTATAGAATGATTTTTATTGATAATTTTTCTCATTTATGATATATTGATTTCAAGATAACTGTTCGGACTTACATATCAGGTTGATATGACAAAAAAATTACACAAAGGAGGTTCATCATGAGACGTAGAAAGCGTATTCAAATGAAGGTCATGATGGTACTTGGTATCGTTGCCCTCGTTGGGCCAAACCATCTACAATCTCTCATCCACTAAACGATCGTGACCTTAGCAGAAAACTGTATAACTGCCACTAGCCGCTACGTTAGTAGCGGCTATTTTCCCGCTTAAATAAGGGTAGTTAACAAGATAACCAAAGATGTTAAACTCAGTACCTATAAAAGGAGGTTTATTATGAAATTCAATCGAATCTTGCTAATAGTCGTATCATTAGCACTTATGTTATTCGCATTAGCAGGCTGTGGTAAGGATGCAGCACAGGACAGTCAAAAGAAACTAAACGTCGTTGCCACAACAACAATGTTAACGGATTTAGTAAAAGAAATTGGCGGTGACCATGTGTCCGTCCAAGGTCTTATGGGTCCTGGCGTAGATCCTCACCTCTACCAAGCGAGCGCCGGCGATGTAACTGCTATGTCTAAAGCAGATGTAGTGGTGTACAACGGCATTCACTTAGAAGGTAAAATGGGTTCCATTTTTGACAATTTAACGAAACAAAATAAAGCTACAATCCGCGTGTCCGACGCTATTGATCCAGCTACTCTACTCGACTTTAACGAAGAAGATGGCGTGAAAACTAAAGACCCTCATATTTGGTTCGATGTAGCAAATTGGAAACTTGCGGCAAAAGCAGTTTACGAAGGTCTTGCTAAAGCAGATCCAGCTCACAAAGAGGATTTCAAAAAACGCTATGATGCGTACCTCACTAAATTAGATGAAACAAATGCATACATCAAAGCTCAAGCGGAATCTATTCCAAAAGAATCTCGCGTCCTCGTAACAGCACACGATGCCTTCCAATACTTTGCTCGCGCGTACGGATTTGAAGTAAAAGGTTTACAAGGTGTTAGTACTGCTACAGAAGCAGGCACACAAGATGTAAATGAACTTGTGCAATTCATCGTAGATCACAAAATTAAAGCGATCTTCGTAGAATCTTCTGTACCACACAAAACAATTGAAGCCGTTCAAGAAGCAGCTAAGGCTAAAGGCTGGAACGTTGCTATCGGTGGCGAATTATACTCCGACTCCCTCGGTTCTGAAGGCACTGAAGGTGGCACATATATCGGTATGGTAAAAGCCAATATCGATACCATCGCTAAAGCACTTAAATAACAAATAACGTTTCAAAATAAGGACGACATACAGTGTACGTCCTATGTAAGTACAAGTACTACTAACAATACAGCGATAGTAGCACTATTGATAAAAGGAGGTCTCTATGGAATGGGCCGTTGAAGTTGAAGATATGACCGTAGCCTATACGACAAAACCCGTATTATGGGACGTAGATATGAAGGTACCCATCGGTTCCTTAGCGGCCATCGTCGGACCTAATGGGGCCGGTAAATCTACATTATTAAAGGCCATGTTAGGCCTATTAACAGTTATCTCAGGTAGTGTTAAGTTTTATATCGACCACCACCTTGCGATGGACAAAAAGGATTACAAAAAAATCGCCTATGTCCCTCAAAGCGGTAGCGTAGACTGGGACTTTCCTACTACCGTATTAGACGTTGTACTCATGGGCCGCTATGGTCATCTAGGTTGGTTCAAACGACCAAGTAAAAAGGATAAGGAACTGGCCCTCTCCATGATTGAAAAAATGGGCATGAGCGACTATGTAAACAGGCAAATTCGTCAACTTTCAGGGGGCCAACAACAGCGTGTATTCCTTGCGAGAGCCCTCGTACAAGAGGCAGATATTTACCTCATGGACGAGCCTTTCAAGGGCGTCGATAAAACGACGGAGCACGCCATTATCTCTCTTTTACAAGAAATGAAAGCGCGTGGCAAAACGGTGATTGTCGTACATCACGATTTAAATACGGTACCTCAATATTTCGACTGGGTAACGATGGTCAATAAGCAAACTGTTGCCTATGGTCCCGTAGCAGAGACCTTTACCGATGAGGCCATCGAGCGCACCTACGGCAAGGGGAGGATTGTATGACCATTCTCCAATCCTATACGACACAGATGGTATTGCTCGGCACGGCTCTCTTGGGCCTTGCCAGTGGTATTGCAGGAACCTTCGCTGTACTGCGCAAGGAAAGCCTCATCGGTGACGGCCTCTCCCACGCAGCACTGCCCGGTGTAGTCATCGCATTCTTGCTGACCGGTATAAAAGACATTGAGGTACTCATTATAGGTGCTGCCCTGTCCTCTATCACTGCGGCGTGGCTCATTACCATCACCGTTGAAAACAGTAAAATCAAATTCGATGGCGCTCTAGCTACTATACTATCTGCTTTCTTTGGTCTTGGTATGGTTCTACTCACCTACCTTCAAAGTCTGAACAATGCAGGTCAGGCGGGGCTTTCAAAATTTATATTTGGACAGGCCGCCACCATATTAGCTCGCGATGTGTACATTACATCGGCGGCAGCGCTCATCATTATCGTTTTAACAGCCTTATTTTGGAAAGAGCTAAAGCTCATTTCCTTTGACGTAGAATACGCCAAAACATTGCAAATTCCCGTCACTTTTACCCTCATTTTATATCGTTCCCTATTGATCATGACCATCATCATCGGCATTCAATCAGTAGGTGCTATCTTAATCAGTTCGCTCCTTATTGCACCAGCCGTAGGGGCCCGTCAGTGGACGAACAAGCTAGGTACCATGTGTATACTAGCAGGATGTTTCGGTATGGTATCTGCTATCGGCGGTACCATTTGGAGTACAACAGTACAAAAACTGCCTACAGGACCTGCCATCATCGTCATTCTGTCGATTATTGTACTGTTGAGCCTCATATTTGCACCTAATAGAGGCATCTTATGGCAATATCGTAGAAACAAACAATCAAAACAAGCTTTATTATCAGAAACCGCAAAGATAAGTCCCGCCGACTTACAACAAAAGATATATAGAGCAGAGGGTAGGCAGCCTCGCATAGGAGGTGCCCGATGACAGTACATACAGAGATTTTACTCATCGCCATCGCAGTATCCATCGCGTGCGCTATCCCTGGTGTATTCCTCGTGCTGCGCCGCATGTCCATGATGGCCGACGCCATTACGCATACCGTATTTCTCGGCATCGTGCTCGCTTTCTTTGTAACGGAAGACTTAAACTCTCCCTTGCTTTTAGTAGGGGCAACCGTAGTCGGCGTAGGAACAGTGTGGCTTACAGAGATGATTCATAACACGGGCCTCGTCAACGAAGACGCGTCCATTGGTATCATCTTCCCCCTTCTATTCTCCATTGCCATCATCCTCGTCAGTCTTTACAGCGGCAATGCACACCTTGACGTAGATACCGCACTTCTAGGGGAAATTGCGTTCGCCCCATTCGACAGATGGATTGTAAACGGTACCGACCTAGGTCCTGTATCACTATGGATCTCCCTTGGGGTAGCGGTCATCAACCTCCTATTAGTTATGCTCTTCTACAAGGAATTGCAGCTATCTACCTTCGATCCACTATTAGCAGGGCTCTTCGGCTTCATGCCTGCCCTCATCCACTACGTGCTCATGACCATGGTATCCCTCACCGTGGTGGCCTCCTTCCAAGCGGTAGGCGCTATCCTCGTTATCGGCCTCATGATCGGACCTGCGGTTATCGCTTATTTATGGACGGACTCTGTGAAAGCCATGCTCATTAGCAGTATCATCATCGGCATTATCTGTGCCGTCATCGGTACAGAAGTCGCTTTCACCCTAGACGTATCCATTGCAGGCGCTATCGCAACAACGATCGGTATCGCCTTATTAATTGCCGTTATTTGCACGCCAAAGACAGGCTATATTGCAACCTATCTTCGCCAGCGCCACTTGCGTCGTCACTATCGAGAAACGATGATGCTCTGCCACATCTATACCCATATGAATACACCTGTGGCAGCCATTGAAAACGGTATCGGCACCATTCACGAACACTTGAACTGGAAGCCAGACTATACACACCAAGCCGCAATACACCTTAAGAAACAAGGCTTGTTGTATGTAACAAATGGGTACTATATGCTGACCGATAAAGGCGTGGCGCAGGTAAAGGAAATCATTTAAACAACCATATGGATTTTGGTATACACAATAGTAGGCAAATCCGTATAGTCTAATTACATTAATGGTAGAAACTTAATATTTTCCCAACAAAAAAGAAGCTGAAATCAATGCACTGCAAAGATTTCAGCTTCTTCTTTTATATTTAATTATATGGCTAGAACACAACACGCATCTGATACCACTTAGCACCGCCGTGATCAGATACAGACTCGCCTTCATTTACAAAGCCAAACTTGGCGTAATAATGAATCTTTTCTTCCTTACATGTTAAAATAACGCCTTTTCGATTTTCTTGTTTGGCCAATTCTATGAAAGCCTCAATCAACTGCCCCCCTACACCGCGATTGCGATACGCTGGCATTGTGTTTAGGCCAAATATCATCTGCCATGCGCCGTTAGGGTTATGCAAAGAAGCATCGGCGAACATCTCATCCGTTAAGATTTCATCATCTGTTACAAAACCATCGATAAAACCAATAGGTGTATCGCCATCAAAAATTATAAGGAAATGGTCTGCATAATGAGCAAGGCGCTCTTTAAACGCTTCACGAGGGGCTGCTTCGGCTGGTGGGAAACAGGTAGATTCTATATTAGTAACAATGTCTAAATCATCAGTAGTGGCTTTTCGTATATTCATCTTGTATCTCCAAACATTTCTTCTATATCTTTATCCCATTTATCAAAATCTTTTGGCATTTTAAATTTACCTTTTGCAATGCCTATACGTTTCGACACATCCACTTTAGACTCTGTTTGCCTATTGTCTTCAGATAGTGTAAGCTGTGCTACAGTCCGTCCATCTTGTTTGATATACACAACAGACTCTTCTCCTGTCTGTAGTTTTTTTACAAGCATAGGCAATTCTGCTGTAGCTTGTGTTATTGTTACTTCACACATAGTTTTGCCTCCTCTCTTTAAAATTTATGTTGCTATTACCCTAAGTATATACTGTTTAACCACTAAAGGCTACACCAAGACATAGTCTCTTGTGTAGCCTTCACTATGCATATTCTGTTCTCAATTTATATACTATGTAATATGATAATGCTCATTTACATATCATTAAAGCGCTTTGCTCATATAGTTTACTATAACTTTCTCATCTCACGAACGAATGCCTCCGCCTCCTGTAAGTTCTTAGGAAACTCGAAATACATATATCTCTCAGTACCATAAATGGGATTCCTAAAATCATAGCCACTCAATAACAAATACTCTATAATCTTCCACTCTTTATCATTAGATTTTTTAGGAGCTTTAAACTTCTCATTTACAAAGTACATTTTACCTTTACATATAGGACAGGTTTTATTTGTATTAAATAACTCATAATTCGTGCCCTCCGATAAGGCGATTCGACAGTTAGTACATACATTTTTATAGCCCATGATTATTTTCTCCCATTTATTTATGTTGAAAGATTTATTTTACAAGCTCTCATCAATTATATATAACATATCGCCTGTGAAGTATATGTCCATTATACAGTGTACGGGATTCCCTTTGGTACATAACCAACCTTGCAATACAGCTCGACCCCAGTTATAAGTCTCTGTAATAACCTCGAACTCACTTTCACTATAATCCTGCTGATACTGAGGTAACTCAATTCTTTTACCTGTGAAAGTATCTAATATCGTACTATTAAAGACGAGAATTTCTAGATCATCTATATCGCACGTCTCAAACACAACTTGAGCCTTATGAGTTTGTTCAACACCATTCTCATAAGAAAAAATATAATCAAAGATAAAAGTTAAATTACCATCTCCGTATGCTATTTTTTGGACCCTTGCATCATGGAGAGAATATTTGGGATACTCGCCAAAAGATTTTGTCGTTTTCATAGGACCTCTATTTTCAAACAACTGTTTAACCAAAATCTATAACTTAAAATCAGTATACCAATTTTTTTGTATAACATAAAAGGGGCTGTAACAAAATAGCCCTCAATCATTAATATTTAAATACCTAAAGTAAAAACCTCTTTATAAAATGCTATCATGTCTTTTGCATATTTCGCGGACCGAGGAATGCCCAATCTTTTATAATACTCAGCTACGATTTCTTGATGATTCTTCAAGAAATCAAACTCAATTATATACAAAGCAATACTCGTTTTAGAATATTTTTCTATTTCAATTGTAGTTGATACATCCTCTTTAGATATTTCCTCTCCTTTGGGAAATTCCCCATCAGGATATTCCTCAATAATATCATCACTATATTTCCAAAACCTCTTACTCCAAAGGATAATATCTTTTCGATATTCTGATATCATTTGCTTGTAAAACTGTACCATTTCTTGTTCTGAAAGCACCTTACAATTAAACCCTTCTAATAAGAATTGTCTCTGTCTTAATCGATTTTTTAGCTCTTCTACTTCAACACTTTGTACGTCTTGATTAAAGTTGTCGACACCTAGCTCTTTTATAATATCTAAATATATGTCATTATCTAAAAGTTCTTTTATGGTTTCCATACCCTTATTTCCTTAAAGATATCTACTAGTAACAACAAAATAGAAAAAATAAATTAGAACAAATACTACTTTCACAAAAGACCTCTCACCATAACGATGAAAGGCCTTTGTACATGTATTCTTTAAATACTATGTTTTCTAATTCTTATTCCCACTCAATTGTAGCAGGTGCTTTAGATATAATATCAGATACGATAAAATCAAGAGCTCTTAATATTTTTATATAGTTAATAATAAGTATTTCCGTAGTAAAAACTATATGCTCATCTCATATTCAGCAACCCAATTTTGAATCCCTAAACTTTTACTATATATCTCCACAAATTCATTATCAAATACTTGTACGCTTATAGCAGAATCAAGTAAATCCTTAAACAACATTTTTGCACCACTTTCACTACTACTATATGATTTCTCTTCAAACCGATCTTTAAAATCCTTCAAAATATGAGAGAGAGTATCGAAATAGTAATCTTGAGTTCCCTTGTGAGCTAACTTGCCTTTTAAAAATATCGCTCGAAACAAGTAGAAACTAGCTATGTATCCTATTGATTTTTCTAAATAAAGAAATTTCTCTTTTTTTTCAACTACTACTTCTTTTGCCATTGTCCATGCATTAAAATAGTTCTTTAGTATTTTATACATAATAGCATCTTGTTCTTTAATAAAATAATCTCTAAAAATGTATTTATTAGAATCCAACTCACGTAATTTATTAGATATCTCTAAAGCCCTGTTATCTTCTGCAGCATTATTAGTAATCAACTTTATTAATGAACCAACTAAGGTTGCTTGTGATACTGTACTATCATTAGAGCCTGCTTCTTTATATCCTAGCATCTTAACCTTATGTTTAATCATCGAGCCCTCATCTCTATTTAACGATTTTATAATTGTATGACAAACTCTTTCTACAGTTCTCTTATCACTTAATCCAAACAAATCATATATAAGAGATTTAGAAACAGGTCGCTGATTGCCATTAATAGTTACAAAAATCTCAGCATCTTGCTGTACAAATGTATCTAAAACAATTACGACTGGTAATGCAAATCGATTAAGGCACTTTGCTTCTTTTATCCCAGCTAATCTATGTTGCCCATCAATTATACTAAAATACATTTTATCAGCTTCAATCCTATCATCATCAATTTCCATTTCATTCTGATTTTTAAAAGATATATATTTACTAGATGCAGACATAACAATAGGTGTTGGAAATATTGCCTCCTCCCCAGAGGCATATTTAGCAATCTCTCGTACTCTAGTTTCAGATAATCTTCTTTGTATACCCTCTTGGTTGTAAGTTGTTCTAGTATCTGCTTTAGCTACTTTATCGATATCTTCGGCACTTAATACCCCTAAATATAATTTCCCGATAGGTTGCTCTATAAAAAAATACTTAAGGTTTATCATATTTCAAAACCTCCACTATCTGTCCTACAGTCAATCGATTCTGCAATAAGATTTTCACTGCTATTTTCTGTAAGCATTTTTTCTATATCATCACATCGATTTAAATAATTATAACTACCAATGAGCCCTATTGTAATAATATAACAAAAAGCAGAAAAAATAACTTGACAGTACTCTAAAATAAAACTATGCGTTTCCATATTATAAGATGCACCATAGAAAAAAGCTATAATAAGTGCAATAATAATTGCAACTTTATTTAAATAGCAAATAAGTTTTTCATTTTCTTCAGCAATAGTATCTCTCTCTCTAACAAAGTTGCTCATTAATGATAATGATACTATAAATAGAGTACCCGTATTTAAAGAATCTGTTAGGCTCCCTATAGTAATAGTAATATCCATCTCTTTATATAACGTTATAGCACCGGCAATAAAAAAACTCAATAAGGATAAAAAAATAGCAATTATTGTATTAATTTTCCAACCAGTTTTATACGATTTATTTGTAACCTTTCGAAACATATCTTTAAGATTATCCATGTATAATTCCTCAACTATTTGTCTTAAAGTTCTCTGCCTGTTCCATTACTTTATCAAAAACTTCATCATTCCATTCTGGAGGATATCCATTTTCATAAAGTAATACAATAAGATCCATTTCTAACTCACTCTTAACATCATTTCTTGTAGACCAATCTGCATATTTTGACTTATCATCAACAAGTTCTTTTATTTTCTTAGCAAGGATTAAACATTTATCGTCAACATATTCAAAACTATGCTCATTTCTCACCTTGATTAAAATATCATAGAAAGCCTTTTCTTCATAAGTAATTCCTAATCTTTCAAATGAAACTTTATCATCTTTCAAATCATTTAAAATTTTTAGTATTTCATCAGATAAATTATTGATAAAATTACTTACTACTTCACTTGTGAAAATAAGTTTATCACGATTATTATATTTTTCCACAACAATTTTTAGACGTTCATAAAATTCTATAGCCTTAACTTTATTAATCTTGCCATAAGAATCAATAGATTTTTTAAGAAGTTTAAGAAGTGCATTAAACTTTGTAATAGGTAGCTTTACTTTGTCTAATTCAAGTATAAATTCATCACTAAATAAGTCTATATGCTTTTTACTATCAACAATATTTTCAATACCAGTACAAGTAATTGCTTTTTTAACCATATCTTCAACAATTTGATTCATAGTTTCAGCATCAGGAGCATCACCAATCGTTTGTTTATAAATAATAGATCTAATAGCTAAATAAAATTGAGCTTTCTCACACTCTAAAGGTGTCAATTCTCCTGAAGGAAAACATATATTATATGCACTCTTTAGCCTTCTAGATAAACCCATGAACCTAATCTGTGTTCCTTTAATAGCTTGAATGTGTTCTGCAGCAAAGTTTAAGCAATCCAAACGTTGCAACGCATTTCCTACAAAGAAACTAGTTGCATCAAAATCATTTAATAAGTCATCTATCATTGATAGATGATTTCTGAAAATACCTAATGTTATTGAAAGCTCATCTACAGGACTATCATTTTCTGAACCATATTTTTTAACAGCCTCTAGCATATCATTTTTTATGCCTATATAATCAACAACTAAGCCTTTATCTTTGCCTTCAAAAACACGATTAACACGTGATATGGTTTGGATTAAAGTATGCTTCTGTAATGGTTTATCAATATACATAACAGCAAGTGAAGGTACATCAAAACCTGTAATCCACATATCTACTACTATAGCAATTTTAAAGTTAGAATTATTATTTTTAAACTGCTTATCAAGTATTTTTCTATAATTCTTACTACCACAAGCCTCGTACAAATCAGGAAGGTCATTTTGCCCTCTAGTTGCTACTAGGTTTATTTTAGGTAGTGCAATCAACTCTTCAAGCTCTTCCTTTGACAATACACTCTCATCATCAGCCTTATGACTTTTTCCCCAATCAGGCCTTATTGTCTTTATCTCATTTAACAATCTAAAGGCAATACTTCTATTTGCACATACAATCATTGCTTTTTTTACAACACAGGGATTCTCATTAGTAAGTGCCTCATAGTGACTGATAATATCATTAGCCAATTTTTTTATTCGTTCCGGATGCCCTAATATTGCCGTCATTTTGCTCATAGCTTTTTGACTTACTTTAACTTGTTCCTCTGTAGCCCCACTTCTTACACAAGAGTCATAGTACTTTTGAATTTCTTTAGCTTGATTCTCTGAAAGTATTACTCTAGCTAATCTAGGCTCATACTGAATTCTAACAGTTATTCCGTCATCACTAGATTCTTTCATCGTATATTGATCTACCACCCGACCAAATACTGCAAGCGTATTATCTACAGGTGTCCCTGTAAATCCACAATACGTTGCATTAGGAAAACTTGATCGAAGATAATAACCAAATCCATAACTTGTATAAACACCAGTTTCTGTTTTCTTTAATTTACTACCTATCCCTGTCTGAGTTCTATGCGCCTCATCGGAAATGCATATGATATTACATCTATCGGAAAGCATACCTATACTTTCACAGAACTTCTGAATTGTTATAATGTAAATACCTCCACTTGGTTTATTTCTAAGAGTATTAGCTAAATCATCTCTACTCTCTATACTCCTTACATCGTCTTCATGAAGATATTTCTTTGCGGTAACAAATAATTCCGAAGTTTGCACATTAAGGTCTTCTCTATCTACCAAGATAATAATTGTTGGGTTCTTGAAGAGTCTATTATCTCGTAAGGAAATCAATCGAGATAAAAATAACATCGTATAAGTTTTCCCACAGCCAGTTGCTCCAAAATAAGTTCCGCCTTTACCATCACCATTAGGTTTCAAATGGTTTTTAATATTACTCAACATTTTATTAGCTGCAAAAAACTGTGGATATCTACAAATAATTGCTTCATCCCTATGACTATCATCAGGATAAAAAATAAAATCTCTAAGTAAAGATAAAACCCGATTCTTATCAAATGCACCTTTTACAAGAGTAAATAATGAGCTTATTCCATTCTTAGCATTCTCTTCATCATTAATTTTATTCCACGCGTAATAAAATTGATATGGTGTAAAAATTGTTCCAAGTCTCGAGTTAGCTCCATCTGAAATTACAGAAAGACAAATATATTTCATTAATTTAGGGATATCACGATTATATCTTATATTTATTTGTTCCCATGCATCATAAATAGTAGTATCTTCCTGTATAGCAGACTTGAATTCAAATATACCTAAAGGTATTCCATTAATAAACAATAGCATATCCGGTCTTCGTGTTTTTTCACCAGAAACAGTATATTGATTCACCACCTTAAAAATATTATTGTTATGATTTTCAAAATCTATATATTCTATATGTAACGCTACTTTTGATGTATCTTCTCTTTTTAGATCAACACCCTCAGAAATCAATCTATAGGCTTCTCTGTTACCTATATATAAAGGTGTTGCTGGTATCAACTTTATATGATTAATAATACGTTTAATTTCTATATCTATTAAATCTTTATCATGATACTTATTTTGTATAAATTTGATTAAATCTTCTTCTATAAGTACTTCATCAAGGGTTCTATGAATGCAGTCACCAGATACATATTTATATCCCATTGTTTGAAACAACTCAATAAAAGCAACTTCTAAATCAGCCTCAACAAATTTACCTCTTTCAAATACAGACCCCATTGCTATGCCTCCATAATAGACTTTGCTTCTTCAATAGAACCTTTAATTAAAATAGGACAAATATCTTTAATTTGTAATTTTAATTTTTCATTAATTTCATTACGTCGTTTATAGACTTTATAAATATCAGCTATGGATTTCTGAATCATCATATCAGGTATAGGAAATTTTAATAATTTCAGTTCTTCAAACGGAAAGGTATCTCTTGTAGACCCCCATGCATTAAATCCACAATACCGATGTGTCTCACTCCTAGACAGCCAAAGCATTAAATATTCCGGTAATAATTTATTATTAACCACCTTAAATACTTGATATGATGAAGAAACTATACAATCCTCCCCCTCCCTCAAGGCGATTGGAAGTTTTCTACCATTGCTTTTCACGACTTTATTAAAAGCAAACTGTCCATTTCTAACGACATGTGTATTGCCTTTATCTTTAGCCTCCCGTTTTGCAGGAATAAACTGCATATTAACATCAATTCCTTGGGTTAATCTTATGTTTAAATCAGAGTTTTTACCCTTAACCTCTTCAATATAAGGACCTATTTCTTCAGATTTAATAGTTTTTCTTAGGTTCTCTATATATGCTTCATAAACCAACTTTAAATCATCCAAACCACGCTCATAGCTTTTCTGATTTTTGAGCATCCCATTATAAATGGCAACATATTTTTTTTGAATTTCAAGCGTTGGAACATCTATATCTATATCTATAAATCTATCCCAATCAAGATTTGAGCGGATACTACTATCACTATAAAACCAGCCTAATCGATCTTTTTCTTTTGTCAAAAATATCATAAAAAAATATTCAGGAATAATTATACGCTCATCTTTTATTTCAAAAGTAGTATATGCTGGTGAAACTATTACAGGCTGATCATTCATATATAGAGAAATCCGTATACATCTATCTCTACCAGTTTGCATTCCACTATATACAAATCTATTTTTTTTAACCAATTTATATTTTTTCTCATCTAGGCCTTCTGTTTTTGCCATAGTTGGCATAAATTCTTTATTAATATTAATGCCAAAAAAATCCTTAATTCCTATATAATTTAGTTCATCAACTGTTTTTATGAGATCTCGAATCTTATATTTAGTCAATTTCATAGCCAATTCCTCGGAAAGCATTAATCAGCAGCTTTTGTGTTTCTTTTTCTAATCTCATAATATCTTTCATTTCACTTTGTATACGTATCATTTCTTTTTCATAGTCAATATCTAAATCGTGATCAACAAAATCTATGTATTTACTAGGCGCAAGTGAAAAGCTATTAGCTTTTATCTCCTCAAGTGTTACAGATTTACAAAGCTCAGGTACATCTTTATATCTTGATGCTTCTTCACTTTGCCAATTATTATAGTACTCTTTTATATTTTTTATTTGCATATCATTAAGAATAACTTTTTTCTTTTTCTTATTTTTATCAATCATTATTTCATCAATATTATTATCCCATGTTCTTAAATCCATAAATAAAACTTCATGAGTTCTATCTCTAAGTTTTCTACCATTAGAAATAGTCGCTTTTTTATTCATATTTAATATCCATAAAGTTACAGAAATATCTGTAGTATAAAACATGTTTCTAGGCAATACAATAATAGCTTCAACCTTATCATTTTCAATTAACTTTCTTCTTATTTCAAGATCATCTTGTTCATTAAGTGCTCCATTTGCAAGTAAGAAACCTGCTATACCATGAGATACATCTAGCTTTGAAATCATGTGCAATATCCAAGCATAATTTGCATTAGAAACTCGAGGTAAAGCATAGCCCCGCCATCTAGCATCATTAGTTAACTCATCTTCATTCCGCCAATTTTTTAAATTAAATGGTGGATTAGCCATAATAAAATCTACTTTTTTATCCTTATGAAGATCCTCTGTAAATGTAGATGCATTCTTTTCTCCTAAATTATGTGAAATTCCACGAATAGCAAGATTCATCTTACAAAGGCGCCAAGTTTCAGCTTGACTTTCTTGACCAATTATAGAAATATTCTTTTTATTCCCGTGATGGGCCTCTATAAATTTAATCGACTGTACGAACATTCCACCAGAACCACAACAAGGATCATATACAGTTCCACTATAAGGTTCTATTAACTCAGATATCAATTTTACTACACATGATGGAGTATAGAACTCACCATCTTCTTTTGTGCCTGAAGCCGCATATAATCTTAAAAAATATTCATATACTCTTCCAATTAAATCTTCTTCGTGAAATACCTCCTCATCAATCTGATTAATATTATTAATCAGATTCTTTATTTTAGATTTATCCGCACCAAGATTAGCAAACAGGTTAAGTGATAACGCACCTTTTAGAGATGGATTCATATCTTCAATATCAGCTATAGCTTGATCAATAATGATAGCTATATCATTAGCTCCTGCATTTTCCACTATATATGACCATCTTGCTGTATCTTTTATGTAAAATACATTTTTTGCATTATAAAACGCTGGTTTTTCACAAACCATTGGAATATCACCATGTTCATTTTTTATCTCTTCTTTTCTTTTTTCAAATTTATCCCCAGCAAATTTTAAGAATACTAATGATATTACTGCATCTCTATTCTTCTCCGTTGTTCCAACACCTCTAAGTGCCACTCTACAGTCCCATAACACACTTTCTAATGAAACCTCTTTGCCTTTTTTTATAGTCTTTGCCATTTTAATATTTCCTTATATTAATCATCTTTAGTAATTTACATATTATCATTTATATTATATCAACACTTCCAAGTAATCTTCATACTTTTCACACCTTATACATTTTTATACTATTCTCCTCATATTGTACTATACTTTATCAGTTAATTTCATTACAGTTCTATTTTCAACTTTTATTTTAAATCTTACAGCAATCTATATATTATATTATCCTATAATCTAGCAAAATAATTTTGAAAATATGCTTCATCAAGACTATCTATATAAAAAATGCTAGTTAATTATCATATAATCAACTAGCATTTCTTTTACCTTAACAAGGATTTTTTCACTTTATATTATTATTTACTGACAAAAAAACATTATTCCCACTCAATTGTAGCAGGTGGTTTTGATGTAATATCGTACACGATACGGTTGATGTGTTGTACTTCGTTTACGATACGACGGGAGATTGTGTCCAATACGTCGTAAGGGATGCGTGCCCAGTCAGCAGTCATGAAGTCTGTTGTTGTTACGCCACGCAATGCCAATGTGTAATCGTATGTACGGAAGTCACCCATAACGCCTACAGTACGTGTAGATGTTAATACTGCAAAGTATTGGTTAATGCTACGATCAAGGCCAGCTTTTGCAATTTCATCACGGAAGATGTAGTCCGCATCACGCAAGATATCAAGTTTGTCTTTAGTGATTTCTCCCATTACGCGGATAGCAAGACCAGGACCTGGGAATGGTTGACGCCATACAAGGTAGTCAGCCAAACCTAATTCAGAACCAAGTTCACGCACTTCGTCTTTGAAGAGGTTGCGCAATGGTTCGATAAGGCCTTTAAAGTCTACAACTGCAGGCAAGCCGCCTACGTTGTGGTGAGATTTGATAACTTCTGCTTCGCCAGTACCGGACTCAATAACGTCAGGGTAGATTGTACCTTGTGCCAAGAAATCAACGGAGCCGATTTTACGACCTTCGTCTTCGAATACGCGGATGAATTCTTCGCCGATAGCTTTACGTTTAGCTTCTGGATCTTCAAGACCAGCCAATTTATCTAAGAAACGTTTTTCTGCATCGACGCGGATGAAATGCATGCCGGAATCTTTGAAAGCTGCTTCAACTTCGTCGCCTTCGTTCTTACGCATTAAACCATGGTCAACGAAGATACAAGTCAATTGGTCGCCAACAGCTTTAGAAATAAGAGCTGCTGCAACGGAGCTATCTACACCGCCAGACAATGCTAACAATACTTTACCATCGCCTACAGTGTTACGGATTTCTTCAATAGCAGTTTTTGCATAGTTTGCCATAGTCCATGTGCCTGTGAAACCACATACTTCATACAAGAAGTTGTGAAGCATTTCTTTACCATGTTCAGTGTGCAATACTTCTGCATGATATTGCATAGCGTATAATTTGCGTTCTTTATTTTGCATAGATGCAACAGGGCAGTCTTTTGTATGCGCAACGATTTCGAACCCTTCAGGAACTTTTGCTACATAGTCAACGTGGGACATCCAAACAACTTGTTCTTCGTCCAAGCCTTTGAACAATGGGGATGTAGTGACCACTTTAGTAGGTGTTTTACCAAACTCACGGTTGTCCGCAGATTTAACTTCGCCACCCAATGTATGCGCCATAAATTGCATACCATAGCACATGCCAAGAACTGGAATGCCAAGTTCAAAGATTTCCTTTTCAATTTTAGGGGAATTCTCTTCGTACACGCTGTTAGGGCCACCAGTGAAGATGATACCTTGCGGCTTCAATTCCTTAATTTTTTCTAATGCTTTGTTGTATGGATATACTTCGCAGTATACATGATTTTCACGAACACGGCGTGCGATCAACTGATTATATTGACCGCCGAAATCGACAACAATAACAAATTCCTTGTTTTCCATAGTTCCTCCGTATGCATCTATTTGTGAAAGTATATTCACCAATTTATAATGTCCATACATTCCTGTACTGGGGGTGCGTTTTAACAAGCAAAACGCTAAATTTCATTACATTTCATTATACCATACGAAGTATATGGACTCCATATATTCCGTATGAAAGTTATACATTACTTTTTAACGTTCGGATTTCTAATACATTTCTGCCCCTGATAGTTCAAGGTCGCCCTTTCACATGCCTATTACACACACATTTCAGATTACTACAGGCCTGTTCTAATTTTTAGAAGGTCTATTACACACACCCATTTTACATTACTACAGGCCTGTTCTATCTTTAAGTAACTTATGCATTTGTACGGCCCCGACAGGACAAATTGAATAGCAATCACCACAACTGATGCAGCCTTTACCAATGATAAATTTTGTAGACCCTTCGGTGATGCATTGAACAGGGCAGTCTTCAGCACAGGCCCCGCATTTAACACAGGTATCGTCTATATCAAATTTTAGATTGCCCATATAACATCACCTCTCTATCAATCATAAGATATAGTATCTATCCATTATCCGCTTACTATTTCCATTAGCCTCTTAGTATTTCTATTAGTAGACTAGTATGTCCCTTAATAGCTTAGTATTTCTATTAGCCACTTAGTATTTCTATTTATTTTCCAATTCACGATTATATGCAATAGCCGAATATAGTGCACGAGCTACGCCATAGTGATTATTATCTGTCGTTTCATAACGGGCGGCAGCTTTCACATTATCTCGTGCATTACCCATAGCCACGCTAGCGCTGGCAAAGCGAATCATGGATAGATCATTTTCGCTGTCGCCGATGGTCATCACCTCGTCAGGCGTATAGCCCCAATGGTTAGCCAAGGCCTCTACGGCCGTGCCTTTTGTCGTATGAGGAAGTACAAATTCTAAATTGCCCTCGCTAGATTCAAGGACATCGTAAAAACGTTCTCGGCCTTTTCCATCTATGGCAGCCCCTTGGAATTCATCTCGCAAATCAGCTAGGATGCGTTCGCGTATACGTTCATCGCCGTAAAAGATTTGGATTTTCTCTGGTCCTTCTGGTAACGATTCTAAATGGGCTATTAAATCGGGCACCATGGTACGTGTTTTTAAAATGAAAGGTCTAATATTCGGTCTAAAGAAATGTTCTGCTTGCGCTGTCTCATTACCAACAACAGGGTATTGACCGAAAATCTCGGCTTTCACATAAGCCTCTACAAACACACCATAGGTCATTAGTTTTCGTACTAAATCCAGGGCACGCGTTTTATCAAAGGAAATGTGAACGAGTTCCTTTTGTTCTTCTTTATCCATGACATAGGCGCCATTGGTGCACACAAAGTATCGCAAGCACGGCATGGCATCGATGACATCGTCCATCTCATGCCACGCACGGCCCGATGCGATGGCCACGCGAATACCGCTTTCACGAGCGGCGCGAACCGCATTGACCACCTCTGGATCTACGGACTTAGCATCATTGACCAATGTGCCATCCACATCGGACGCGATGAATCGAATGGGCGTATCACCAGTAAGACCTATATAATTTTTAATGTCTAATGGTTCAGATGAGGACATAAAACCTCCTTTAATACAATATAAATTTTACTTGATGTAAAATATAGATAATCACATAAGATTGTAGAATTACTATTTCAAAGGATGTGAAATCATATGCATATAATTATCGATCGAGATGCCGTTTGTGCAGCGGATGATATGAGTCATCATCGCGAAGAATTTACCGTACCAGACGGCATCACCATAGCTAGTTTATTTGAATATCTTGAGTTTAAGTACATTCCTGTCATCGCTGGAAATAACGTGGTCTGGGCGCTCCATCACCACGACATTGAGGTGGGCACTTATTTCACCAAAAATCGTAGCTTTATAAATGGCAATGTTCTCTTATCATCTATTATCAAAAATTCTGAAAGAGGCAACGAATTCTATCTACGATATTACAGTTCCCCAGACAGATATAGGAAACATTTTATTTAGCGCTATTCCCATCAGCTAGAAACTATTTAGTAATATTATATGTAGATGAGAATTATTTAGTTGCATTAAACTCAACCACAATTTCTTCTAAGACAGTTGGATTTTCTACTAATCGCAACAATGTGCCCCCAATGATATTGGCGCCATCTAAAATGGTTTGTTCAATGGTTGGTTCCAGCATAGCGTCCGCAAACTCTTTGGCGTGGCACACCTTATCTGGGCCAGCCAAGCGCAATTTAGGATGGAATGCGGCACATTGATAGCTAACATTACCGATATCGGAACTGCCGCCAATGTCTGCTGGACCTGGTTCAAAATCGAGGCCCATATCAGCCATCACGTCTTCGATGAGGTGTGTACCGCGATGGTTTTGGTTCATATCATCGTAAGGGTTGCCGTAAAACTCAACGTCTACAGTCGTTCCGGTACAAAGGGCAGCGCCTTCAAAAATCTTTTTAATTTGCTCGGACAAACCGTTCAAATACTCCCGTTCTGTATGGCGCACGGTCACTTCTAGTTCGCCATAGGCTGGAATGACGTTAGACGCGGTACCGCCATTAATGATCCACGTACCGATTCGAGATTCTGATCGCACTTGTTGGCGCAGCATATCCATGGCATGGATGGCGAGTTGCACGCCATTTACCGCATTGATGCCATTCCAAGGCTCACCAGCCGCATGGGCCGGTTTACCGTGGTACTTGGCGCGGAAACAATCGAGTGCCAGGAATTGTGAATTAGGCCGCGTTTCTTCGCCATCAAGATGCACCATAATGGCAAAATCATAATTCTTGAACACGCCAGCGTTGCACATATCCACCTTGCAGCCCATCGCTTCCTCATCAGGGGTTCCAATGATGTCAATGTCCATATTGAAAGCTACGCCATCTTGCTGCATCTTATGTAATGCAAGGGCTGCCAAGGTGCTCATTGAACCACTGGCGCAATGGCCACACGCATGACCCACATCTGGCAACGCATCGTATTCGCATAAAATCACCAAACGTCCTTTAGGATGATCTACTTTCACAGCAGATGCCTTAAACGCTGTTGGCAAATTACAGAACTCATAGGTCACAGGGATGCCGTGCTTTTCAAGAACAGCTCCGATTGTCTTAACGGATTTAAATTCATGACTAGACAGTTCAGGATTCTTAGCCAATGTATAATTAATGGTGAAAGCCTCTTGGGCGAAGCTTTCACAAGCACTAGAAAATTGTTCAGTAAGAGACATAGGTCCTCCTAAATATGTGTATAAATAATCGACCTTATTTAGTAAAAGGTACATTTCGTGTACTTAATTTGTTTACGTACCTTTAATTATACAATGTTATTGCCTATTGGTTCAAAATTCCGTACAATAGAAACAGATTAATATGTTTGTATCGTGTTTGAGGAGGATACTATGTTTAAATTCAAAAAATTAACAGCCATCGCACTCGTAGCTGTTGCTGCTATGGGTTTATTGGCTGGTTGTGGCAGTGAAAAAAGCAAAATGACACAAGAGGCTGGTGTATTACGTGTAGGTTCTGAAACTACATTCCCACCATTCGAATTCACTGAAGGCGATAAATACGTTGGTTTCGACGTTGATTTGTCCGAAGCAATCGCTAAAAAATTGGGCCTAAAAATGGAATTCAAATCCATGGGCTTTGACGCTTTGATTCCAGCAGTTCAATCTGGCGACATCGACATGATCGCAGCAGGCATCAACGCAACTCCTGAACGTGAAAAAGCATTAGACTTCTCTGATGTATACTTTGACCAAGGCGGTTTCATCACAGTGGTTCGCAAAGACAACTCCACAATCCACAACATGGACGAACTTGCTGGCAAAACTGTAGGCGTTCAAATCGGTACTGTTCCTGCAGACATGGCTAAAAAAATTCCTAACACAACAGTAAAAGAAATGGACTCCAATGCCAATATCTTTATGGAATTGAAAGCTGGTACAATCGATGGTGCAATCATCGATAACGCAGTTGCTATGTACTACCTAAAACAAGGCGCTGATAAAGACCTTAAACTCGTAGGCGAACCTACAAAAGCTCCTGGCACAGTACTTGGTGTTAAAAAAGGCAACACAGAATTACAACAAGCAATCAACAAAGCACTTAAAGAACTTAAAGAAGACGGCACATACCAAAAAATCTATGATAAATGGTTTGGTGACTATAACAAAAAATAATTTCTAATACATTGTTTTGAATACATGTAAAAGACACCTAGCAAAAATCCTCCGTCGGCCGGGTCTGACCCCTTCGGGGCAGGGCCAAAAGTCGGTTTTTGCCAGGTGTCTTTTTTTGCATTCTATAACACGTGTTAGAAATTATTTCTTTGTTATACGGATAAGAGAATACTGCGCTACGCAGAGCCCGAAGTCGTTTTCAGAACCGGTTCTTTTTACTATCCTATCATCGTAAATAGAAATTATTTTTTCGTTATACGGAGGAGAAAGAGGCCGTAGGCCCTCCTTTCTATCGGTTGGGTTGGCAATAACGGATTTTATCAATTTCACTACTATTATATACCGAATCAACACTAGAACGAGATAGTTGAAGGTGATGGGGCCTCTGAAAACGACTTCGGGCTCCGCACAGGCCGTAGGCCCTCCTGTCCCTCGGTTGGGTAGGCAATAACGGATTTTATCAATTTCACTACTATTATATACCGAATTAACATAGAACGAGATAGTTGAAGGTGATGGGGCCTCTGAAAACGACTTCGGGCTCCGCGAAGCGCAGTAGCGTGTCGGCTTTCAGAGGCCCCATCACCTTTCCTACCTTTCACGAGCTGTGTATTCGGTATATAATAGTAGTGTATTGTATAAAAACGAAAGGAGGGCCTATGGCTCAATACTTCACAGACCGCCTCCAACGGGTCTTCCACTTAATTTTTATGTCTTATGATCCGCAGTCCGCTCAAGAGGGTCTCCGCATATTAGAGTCGATTGTAAATAATCAATCGAATGTGACAAAGCCAATTCAGCATGAGTTGCGCAACACGGCTACATCACAAGGCAGCGTTGGTGAATCAGATGCTGATGAAATCTACCAGAAGGCTTTATCTCCTGAGGAACGTGAGTTAGGAGATGCATACGCCCTATTGGCACGTGTCTACGCAGGTCCTCGCTTTACGTGGGCCGAGTCGGGTTTTCCAGAAGATAATATGCGCACGTATCAGTGTTTACATGATAGTATCCGCCGGAATAGTCCAATTGGCACATTACAAGCATTGCGCATAGCCGGGTCGATTACACCTACAGTGAGGCGCGATATGCAATTGTCCTTTGACGACGCATTCCGCATCATCTATGATTATGCAAAGCAGGATGATGCATACTGCCAATATATTATAGGTAATGTATTCTTTTGGGGCGATTACCACGTTATTAACGAGGCTAAGCAATTATTAGGTCCAGAAAAGGCTAGCTTTAGTCAACGATTACACCAAGCAACGCGCAGCAAGAGTTTACGTGAAGTCATTGCTACCTTGCGCGGTATGGTAGACGAAGAAACGCTACAAGCAAAATCTCGGGAGCATGCGAAATACTGGTTTACCAAAGCCCTTGATCAAGGGCTCGCCATGTTCCAAGGGAACTTGCGCAATATTTATATCGATGAAGGCGATTATGAAAATGCACGCCGTGTGGCACGCAGGGCCGCTGAACTAGGCAATCCGACCATGATGCTCTATACGGCTCTTGACCATCACGAAAGAGGCGAGTTTACAGAGGCTTTCACATGGTTTACAAAGGGCGCCGAACTAGGCCAGCCAGAATGTATCGCGGAACTCGCCGACTATTACTACCATTTTTATGAGCAACCTGCGTTGCGCGCTGCCATTCCGTATGACCCAATCAAGGCTACTGAACTGTATCAACAGGCAGCCACAAAGGACTTTAATGACGCCGGTTATACAGCGTTGCAAGCCGCATTTAACTATATCTTTCACATTGGCGGCCTACCTCTCGACTGGGGTCTCATCGCTGATTTGACGCATATGGCGGCGACAAAGGATCGGTTCCTGTTCTCCTTGCCGTATATCAGTTATATGCGCATTCACGGCATCGGTGTGACCAAAAACATCCGTTTTGCTATTCAATCCTTGACCCGCGTGTTAGAGGAAGAGAAACGAGCGCTTCAAGAGGAGGACCGCGTGCTCTTCTACGATATCACCCGTGCGCTCACACGCGTTGCCTTGGGCTACGCCTATGAAAAAGGTTATGTGACGGGAACACCTGACCTCGATAGTGCCGTTCATTATTATGAAAGCTCCCATCAGTACATCGTGTCACACCTCGCCAATCGCAGCGAAGAGATTAAGGATATTCCGGTAGATGACGAAGCGGCAGAACGATTAGAAGCCTTCGAAGAAATAGACGGCCATTGGCATTACAAGGAAAGTATAACCGAATCCTCTACGACCGTGCGCCCTGCCCCTACCACATGGCCTCACAATGCAGCCCGATTATCCATTACTATGAATGGCTTTCAGTGGGATACCACATTATATGACCGAGAAACCATCGATAAGGCCCTATCCACACAAGATACGGTGGTGCTTAGCTTTTACAATCATTTCCTAACCATTCCGGACAAATTGCGGAATATCTATAAACTGGAGACTAAACGTATGCCACGCAACACCTATCAAGTTCGATTGTACGGCTACGATTCAGCCGAAGGGCATGAGATTATCTATAAATCGCTGCTCAATGCAGAGGATGCCCATAATTTGTGGCATGATCTTTATGAAAGCCACCGTTTACCGGAGCTTTCAGATGTATGGGCCATCGAAACAGATGAAGAAAAACCGACGTGGCACTATGTACTCGACGTCGATCAAGAACCATTCCTGCTCGAGGAATATGACGATGCCAACGCCATGATACAAGCATCATTGGAAGGCCTCAAGAGCAATCGCTACGAACAAATCAACGTTCGTACCCACGATTTTATTGGACCATCCTATTTCATATTCAAGGGCAAGCAGTCCACACCATTTAGGGTGCAACTGTACCTCAAGGAATCGATGCGCCACATCGTCGACGAACACGGCAAGCAAAAGGACATTCCCGGTAATACATACCTATTTGAACAGTACTTTGGCAACGAAGTGTCCTTGAATTACTGGATACAACGAACTATCAATACATTAGACATTCCAGAGTTAGATAATTGGAAACCGCTCAGCGTGCCTAAGGATTTGCAATAATAGAATAAAAGAACACAAAGGAGCTAGTACACAGCGTACTAGCTCCTTTATTATAACCTAAACATAGGCTACATATATTATAAATGATCATGAGGGTAATGAACGTGGAAATCCCCATTTAGATTGAGCGCCTGCATATCTTGACGTTCAATCTTATCAAGCATTTTAGAACGAGCAGTTGTCATACTACTATCGCTATGCTTTCCACCAAAGAGAGCAAACTTAGATTTACCAAGGGTATACAATGTTTGTACATAAAACTCGCCAGAGTGGCCAAATGGTTTATCATAGCCCATGCCTACCGAAATATGAGGTGTCACATTTACATTGACACCGGTTTTAATACCATTTTTATAGACCCCATTTACACGGAATCCAATATTATAGTTATATATATCAGGGTTAGACCATTCTATGTCTCTAATCTCTCCATTCATCCGATTCCAGTGATAACGGTCGATATAGGCTCGCAAATATCGAGCATTTTTAAAAGTACGTCCATATCCTACATCATATCCAGAGGCAACACGTTTTTCATGACTTTCACCAACATTAACTTCTGTATCTTGTATATTATAAGGTGCGGGGATCATTTCGTCACGTATAGTTAAACTATGTGACGACGTCGTATGTCCTAGTGGCTTATAGAAGTTAGCATAAAATTCATTCTCACCAGTTACATATTCTACACCCAAACTGGTACGCTTATAATGTTCTTTGAAAGCATAATCATAAAAAGCATTAATACCTACATAGCTATGCTCTCCTTTACTTAGTCGTCGATAGCCGAGTCCTATACTTCCCGTTGTGCCTATAGATTGTGTAGATTGATTAAAGTCATATTCATATACAATGCCGCCTGCATTACGAGTTACATGGTTCGCATATCCATTGGCAATTTGACTTACACCGCCACGAGAACTAACTTTACCTTGTACAAACACTACACTCTTAGAATTATTATCATAATGACCTATAGGTTGTAAGGTCTCTATGCTATATATTGGCTTGTGATTGGTTTGAAACTTCGCTGAAATATCAGTTCTGTCAGCCCAATCTTGATAACTGCTTGAATTTACTTTCACAGCAGTATCAGCACTGTCTGCAAAGGCAACAGAGCAGCACATCGTACAAGTCGCTACACAGAGTAGCACCTGTATATTAAACTTTGTTTTACGATACATATATAAAATAATCCTTCACTTACATAATTATTGCCGAAGCATAAAAATTACCAATCTCTTAGTAATTTTTATGGGGTACAGATTACAAACCAACATCGACAACTCCATGGTCATAAGTTTCTTCCTCAACTTCTTGCACAACCATATCACTACGATGTACTTTATCAAGCATCTTGGAACGAGCCGTTGTAATCGCGCTTTCACTATGTTTACCACCACGCCAAGCAAACTTGGATGTACCGATGGTATATTTCAAGGTCGCATAAGGACCACTCAAATGATGAGATGCCGTTTGGTAACCCGCATCAAGGGTAAGATGCGGTGTGATATGGAATTCTGCACCCACTTTAAAACCTTTTATGGCATCCCGTTTTTTTAATTTATGATACCCTACTCTTACAGCCTCTCTACCACGCCAATTATAATAGTCCGCATAGACACGAGCCCATCGAGCATTTTTGAAGGTCCGTGAGTATCCTACATCAAATCCACTAGCAACAACCTTTTCTGATAGCATCCAATGATTTTCATAAGAAACCACACCATAATTAAAAAGACCTTGATTAGAATCCAGACCATATGGATACAGTCCTGCAGGATCACCCAATACATTACTACGCCCACGGAGCCCTATATATTTTCTATCATCAGTCCCCAGATTTCGGTACAGATTAGCATGGAATTCATTAAGGCCTGCCACATATTCTACACCACCACTAACGCGCTTATAACCACCTTTAAACACATGGTCATAGAACGCATTAACACCAACATAAGCATGTTCACCTTTGCTAAGACGACGATAGCCAATGCCAATATTAGCATTCATTCCTAATGATTCTTTCTTATCTGTTTGCTTATCATGTGTTATAAACGTCCCTGCAGGTCTGGCTGGAACCCAATAATTATTTAATGCACGAGATGAAATCTTTTCTCCACTGCGCCCAATCCGACCTTGTACAAAGACAACGCTTTTAGCGTTTTCATCATAATGGGTTATAGGTTGTAATGTCTCAATATATAATTTATTGATTTCAGTAGATTTTGAACTTTTCGAAGTTACAGTATTTAGATCATCATGTCTCATCGATGATTCACCAACATAATGGTGCTGACTATGCGTCTCTTTCGAATCTTTCATACCAACGCCGACTACCACATCTGTACGGTCCATCCAACTAGACCGAACGGCCTCATGTTTAGCTCCATTCACTTCTGTAATAGAATCTGCTATACCTTGCCCATGCCCATTTTGTACATCTGCTGCAAAACCTGTAGCACTAAACGCACATGCTACAGCACCTAAAGCCATTGCTTTTATCATTAATGTCTTGCTCATTAAAATTACTCTCCTATTATTACATGTCTTATTTAATATCTATAATCTAAACTACAGTGGTATTATAGATGATCAATAGGTGCTAAATAATCGTATTCAATATCATCAAAGGATTCTACAATCATGTCTTGACGACGTACCTTATTTAGCATTTTAGAACGAGCTGTAGTAATCGCATCATCACTATGCTTGCCACCCCAGAAGGCAAATTTAGATGTACCTAATGTATATTTCACAGTACCATACATGCCTTTCGACATATTGTTAGCATGATTATACCCAATATCTAAGGATATATGTGGTGTTAACTGTAATTCAGCACCGATTTTAATGCCCTTATAGTGATTTGTATTCCGCACAGAAAACCATGGAACGGACCAATGGCCTGGACGCCCCGGATTATAATATTGTTCATGGCCAAAACCTTGCCCCTTCCAGCGATATCCATTTACATAGGCACGAGCCCAACGAGCATTCTTAAAGGATCTAGCAAAACCGATTTCATAGCCACCCAGTGCTCTACCGCCTTTATAGGTATAATAATTCTCTGATTGAATAACACCATATGGGAATGAATCTGGATAACCATTAGGATACAAACGTTTAGGATATGGATTACCACCACCTCCTCTTACAAGATCCTTATTACCAAGCCCCCTGTACACATTAGCATATACCTCATTGAGTCCGTTTACATACTCTACGCCGCCGCTAATACGATTGTAATTGCCTGTGAAAGCTCGATCAACGAATGCATTAACACCTACATAGGCATGTTCATTTCGGCTAAGACGTCGATAGCCAATACCAACAGTACCAACAATTCCTAACGTTTCTGATGATTTTTCATCCGTATTTATTTTGGTGTAACTAGGTTGCCCATTCCGATTAATTGTTAATTCAGGGAGAAGGTAGCCACGCAACTCTTTCGACGCTATTTTCTCACCGCCACGTCCAATACGCCCCTGTACAAACAGAACACTTTTACTGTTCTCATCATAATGAGAAATAGGCTGCAATGTTTCTATATAGGCTTTCGTTAGATTGCCGTAATCAGATTGTTTATTATAAATAGTATTCTGGTCATCCGTTAGAAAATGTCCTTTATCTAATTTGGATTTGCCTCCAGTCTGTACACCTACAGCAATATCCGTGCGGTCCATCCAATTAGATTGCACTGCATCATGTTTTGCTGTATCACTCACTTGTGGCGCCACATCGACTGCTCCCACTACGGCACTTGTGCTACACACTATGGCCCCCAAGACCATAGATGTTAATACTAACTTATATTTCATTACGAAACTTCTCTCCTTTTAGTTTTATAAATTATCATCAATTTTATAAATGATCATTAGGATCTACATACCAATCTTCTTCATATGTACGGCCTATTGTTATAGGGCTACGGTCTACCTTATCTAACATTCTAGCGCGAGCATTCGTAATCGTATCATCACTATGTTTACCACCATGCCATGCAAACTTAGAGGTACCCAATGTGTACTTAACAACTCCATAAGCACCACTAGTATACTTACTATCCGATGTATAGCCTACATCTAGCGATACATGAGGCGCTACTTGTAATGTAGTTCCTACTTTCCATCCATGACTGTTACCAACTTCCAGTGTTTTCAATAATGCGTCGCTATGATTTGGCACACTTAGACCATTCCAATGATATACGGTCGCGTGTACACGGGCCCAACGAGCATTTTTAAATGTACGCGCATAACTTACATCGTATCCAGATAATACCTTTTGAGACTCATGTGGCATATAGTAAGCAGCGCCACCATCCAAATCAAATGTGAAGTACGATTGCGGTAAATATATCATATCAGATTGCGATTTCACACTCCCTAAACCTCTATATACATTAGCACGAACTTCGTTAAGACCTGATACATATTCTAGGCCCCCACTCACACGATTAGCATTCTCGGAAAAGGCGCGATCAACAAAGGCATTGACACCAACATAGGCATGCTCATTCTTACTAAGATGGCGATACCCTAAACCCACATTAGCTACAATCCCTAATGATTTCATATGTTCATATTTTTCTGCCATATATCGTTGGTCACCTTTACCCGTTGCAGGATTATAAGGATACCAAATCTCATTATATCCGTGATAGTAACTAGCAGAATGTTCTTGACCACCTCTGCCAATACCACCTTGTACAAACAATACGGACTTGGAGTTCTCATCGTAATGAGTTAAGGGTTGCAATGTTTCTACAGATATTTGCTTCCCCATCTTTGATTGTGTACCAACCTTAATATCTGTGCGGTCCATCCAGTTGGATTGCACGGCATCATGTTTTTCCGTGCCTTGTATATTTTGTTGTGTATTAGTTATATCTTGTGCACGTTGAGTATTTATATCTGCAGCAATACCCACTGCACTAATAGAACAAGCTATGGCTCCAAGAACCATAGCTTTTACAACTAATATTCTTTTCATGTTTCTCATTCTCCTCTATATATAGTTCCAAGATATATATTCATTTTTATTATATGTATATATTTGGATATAGTCAACGAAAGAGCCTACATTTAAACCAACAATAAATATCGTTTAAATCTCAAGTCTGTATATTATTTCATTCTATTGTAAGTAAAAATATACATAAAGAAAAAACCCTCAAAGCTGAGTATACATACTCAAGCTTTGAGGGTTTATGAGGGTTTTGGGAACTTTATTATTTAAATAAAGGCAATAATGCGTTTACCAAACCAGTAAGAGCAGCCATAACAGCTTTAATGATTGTCACTACCATTGCATATTCCTCCTTCTCATACACTCACTTACTAAACTAACTATAAATATCATAAACGAACTTTTTAATTCTAATATGAAATGAGTAGATTTTTACACATAAAATTTTCATGAGGAAAATAGGGCGATAACAATTATCATCATATATTTGAGGAGAATGGTAGCATACAATGAATTCATAAATCTAAAAAGTTTTTAATTTTTTTACTCGTTCTTATATCACAAAGTAAAAATATCCCCTTCGAGAAGCGACTTTGGCTAGACCGCTAGGTCGTTAGAGCCGGTGGAGCTTATCGGAGGGGATATTTTTTATATTGTGTTAAAATAAGTCGCTATTATAGAGATTCAACAATCTCTGCACAACGTTGGCAAAGTGTAGGGTGTTTGCTGTCTTGACCTACTGTACCGCGGTGGATCCAGCAGCGTTCACA